>BNJU01000463.1_pt1 | contig 97087 bp, 172 predicted proteins | sample 8539281 | NCBI WGS metagenome assembly BNJU01 (sample SAMD00202456, study PRJDB9452) | human saliva metagenome | isolation source: human saliva | place: Japan
CTTCTAGTAATTAATAATTTTTGCTTTTGTTATATATTTATATACTTCATCCTTCGACATTTCACTTATTTTTATTTGTATCTTTTATAAACCAATTAATATTTTTCTTTATTTATATTATTATCTAAAAATAAAAATTTAATTTTTCATCATTTATCCATTCTTCAAAACTATCATAAGATTTAAAAATTACTCATTTTTCCCATCTGGAAAACATTCAAAAATAGTAATATCAATTCTATCCTCACATATTTCATACCTTTTTAGAATTCATTCTTCTGTTAGGTAGTAACATAAAATTGCCTTTAGTGTATATCAAACTAGCAAAGCCATCGATTTTTCATTTAATGCTCTTATTTTTCTTGAATAATCATCTTGTTTATTGCTTTCTATCTTTTTCAATTAATACTTCGAGACTTCTAACATTTTTATATGATTTCCACTCAGCTTCTAACTCTAATAATCTTTTATATATACTCCAAAAACGAAATAATTGTATCAGCAAAAGTGATTTCTCTTTGTTAATTTCATTACTTCATAATAGAATTTAGCATCTTTATCATTTTCTAACCTAAGATTATTTTTCATCAAAGCTCAAATTATTATAATTTTTCTTCTTTTTACTTTCTCCCATGATAAGTAATCTTTTAATATTAATAGTACATTATTTCCCATATATTCTCACTTTCGTTTATATCAAACTTATCTGAATAAAAGGTCTTGAACCTCTTATTTCCAAAAATACATTTTCTACCATCCATAACTTTAATTTCATCTCTACTCATTAGTTCTTTACCCGTCTTTTTTGATGATAGTTAAGTCCAAACGATTTTTTTGATTTGATCGTGTTCCTGATGTATTATAAAAAGTCGATAGTTTCTTTTACTGGATTTTTCAGATAATTCCTTAAGAGTTGTTCCTCTTTACCACTCAAAGAATAACTCACTATCACAGTTACCAATAATGGTATCTGCATTGTCTTTATAGATTGCTTTTTAAAATTATCATCCAACTCACCAAATCAACGTTACAAAATGTTTGTAATTTATAAACTAACCTTTACCTCTTTGACTTTACTATAAACCACCTGTATAAGAGTCCAAGAGCAACCTAAACTCCTATATTTATAACTATTGCAACAATATCCCCCAAACAACTGCATGTACATAAGATTCCTCCTCATTCCCCCATACAAAACTTTCACGAAGCTTTTTATTTAATTTCATTGTACATCTTATAAATCAGTTGTCAATAGCTGTGTCTTATTTGCAGGTTTTATACTGTCTATATGTGTTTTCAAACCATCTATATGTAATGACAAATCATCTTTGACCTTTTCTCCAAGTGAATCTAAGATAAAATCTATACCCTCTCTTCTTGCTAACTTTTGATGCAGGTACAAAGTCACTATCACCTGATATCAATACAATTTGATCAACCTGTTTCTTATAGGCCAATGAAGCTATATCCAATCCAATTTTTCATATCAACACCCTTCTGATCAATAAGTATTGAAAAAGTCATTCTCAGTCAAATCCTCTATACGTTTCTTTCCGTTTAGAAGCATTTTAACAGTCTCTTTCTTTAAATTATAATGTGCCAATGCATCAGATAACGTTCCCATTCTTAGAGCAACTTTTCTTTTTCTTACTCAGTTCATCAAAAATTCGTTAGACCAATTATATATATCTGTCTTTCCTAAATCTACAGTTCTCTTTTAAGAGTGGATGATATACTTTTTTAGATGATGGTGGACAATCATAATAAAAAAATTCTATATAATTCATGTTCAAAAAGCTGTTTTATTCTTCTTCTCCCAAAGATGCCTCTTACAATATGAATATAATTCCTCTGCTCTTTCTTTTGCAGTTATATCACCTGCAATGGAGAATGCACGCTTACGATAATACCCACCATCTACCAGTATCGCTGTTTTCATAATATTTCCTCCATATAAAACAAAAATCTCTAGGCTCGGCTTACTCCTGATGTTGGAGAACTTACTGCTAGAGATTAGTATCAATATTTATGTACACAGGATGTGTACACTGTTATAGTACTATAATAAAGAAAAATTGTCAATTGTATAAAATATATTATAATCAACGATATGTTCAGTGTATTTCCTACACATTATCCAAAAACTCCATAAAGGTAGGCAGATTGTCCCATTCATGTTTTTCTATTCTTTTCTTTATGGTATGCTCTTCACCGAAAAGATACAAACTGTCCACCAAATCACTTACCTGATTGAAGTGATGGCTGGTGATTATAATTGTCTTTCCCGCCTTTTTTAAAGAATATAAAACATCCTTTATAAGCTCCACATACCTAGGTGAAAGTCCGTTAAAAGGCTCGTCAAGTATTATCACCTCGGGATTCATAGTAAGCACGGAGCCTATAGCCACAAGCTTCTTTTCACCGCCTGACAGTTGATAAGGTACTCTGTTTTTAAGATGTTCTATCTGTAAAAAGTTTTCAAGCAATCTTCCACTCTTCTTTCCACCTCGGACTCAGATAAACACAGCTGCCTCACCCCGAAGGCAAGTTCCTCATAGACTGAAAAATTGAAAAGCTGCACATCGCTGTTTTGAAATACAAACCCTACTTTTTTGTAGAGGTTTGATACTCTTTTTAAGTCCTTTATATATGCCTTATTTATCTCTTCACCGTCAAAGGTATACTTGCCCTCACTGAGAGCAAAGAGTCCCACAATAATCTTAAGCAAGGTGGACTTTCCGGCTCCGTTCGGTCCCATTATAGATACACTCTCACCTTTTTATATCAAGGTTTATATGATCCATCCCTATTTGATTTTTCATAAATATATTTTCCGTTTTCAATATGAATCATATCTGTCCTTTCAATATAAAAAAATAAAACTATAAACAATATACAAACCCCTATATGCAATATGTCGGATTTATTTACCTTCAAACTTTTACTGACCTTGACCTTATTCCCGTATCCTCTAAGCAGCATAGCCTCATAAAGGCTCTTCATATGCTCCTTGCTTATAAGATATACCTGACCTAAGATTGCACCTGTAAGTTTTTTGAAACTCCACCTCCCACACTTCTTATCCTGACAGCATAGAGTATATTCTTATATGATTCCCGAGAATATAAAAAAATATTTGATTGCTATATCAAATATCATAACTATCTCCTCAGGAAGATATAGACCTCTAAGTCCTTCTATAAAATCACTCCATGAGGTCTTTGTCAAAAATACCGAGAGGTTTAAGAGCAAAAAGCACGGTTCTTATAAGAAAAAGCCGGATGAATACTCGGATGAAGCAAATAGCTCGGCAATAAAAATAACAGCGGTAAAAATAATAAGCCTTATAAGTTTTCTTACAATAGACCTTATTTCTCTACCGCCAAAAATGCAATCTCAGCCAAGAAAAAAAGATTCCGACAGTCCACAAAAATACTATGCTTTTTACTGTTGTAAATAAGTACCAGCAATATCAGTAATTCACAGATTCTTATAACCGGACTGTCGTTATATTTCTTTCTGTCTTCAATCTTTAAATATGATAAAAGAGAAATAACAGTTGAGAGATTTCTTTGAAGAAAAACTGTTTTTTTAACTTCAAATCTGTCTTCTGTTATTTCTTCTCTCATCATCCAATCAGGCAATGTCTGATTTGTCATACATACTTCCTATCAGTTTTTGCAACTATAAAAAAATAAAAAGTACCGCCGTCACTGCACTGAGCACATATCCGATACCTACATTTATACCCGGTATCTCATAGTCTGTAAATAATGAGTTAAATGAGATTCCGTTCGCCATTCCTGTAGGCAATGCAGACATGGTATTTGAAGATTGAAGCTTCTCAAGCAACTCCTCTCCCGACCATTCTCCGAATGCCGTTCCTGATGCGATAAGTCCTATAGGTGTAATAATTACAAGAAAAAAAGTATCAGTCCGTAGAGCTTTCCTATCAGGCTCTTACTACACTCTTCTCAGTGTATATTGCATCCGGAGAGGCAATATTTACAAAGCGATAAATTACCACGGTGAAAAATACTTCCACCCAACCAGCTATCGCCATATGCGGAATAAGCATTGCAGGTATTGTAACCGAAAGCGGATACGGATTATACAGAGGCAATCCGTTACTTGCTGCTATTATCGGCTGTATACCAAGCTCTATTGCGGTAAAGAATGCCGCTATATTGATACCGATGAATGCACCTGCTCCCGCTCCGATATAGCTATGCCCTCTTTTTCTGAAAAAATCATAGATTGCGTATCCGCTAAAAGGCATAAGGATTGCCATATTGAAGATATTGGCACCAAGCGAGAGTATTCCGCCGTCACCGAATAAAAAGGCTTGAAGTATAAGTGCCACACTTACACAAAGGCTTGCGGCATAAGGTCCCATCAATACGGCTAAAAGCACGCCTCCGATGGCATGTGCCGTTGTACCTCCCGGTATAGGTACATTAAACATCATCATAAGAAATGAAAGCGAAGCACCCACTCCAAGCATCGGCGCAAGCTCTCTGTTTTCCTTAAGCTCAAGTCTTACTTTAGATACGGACACAGCCAAAGGCGGCAATGATACTACACTTAAAGCCGCACAGGTAGCCGGTCCGAGATAATTATCAGGTATATGCATATTTCTCCGATCTATCTTTGATTTTTCTAAGTTCCAAATGTTTCAATCCTCTTATCTCTTCACGATAAAAGTTTATAAAGTCCCACATAATACCAAGATTGTTGTGGCTGCTCCTGCCCAAAATTCGAAGCACAAAGCCATATTTTTCCAAGGCGGTGATACCGTAGATTCCTTCAAACTCTTTTGTATTAAGCGCCTCTTTACTTCTTTTTATCCAATCTGTACAAAAATTTTCGTCAATGATTACAACCGAATTGAAATTGGTGTAGCCCTCAAAAAGCCCAAGTTCACCCATATCCTCTTCTCGTGGAGCTACTATCAGATAGTCATTAAATACAAGCTCATTATCATATAAAATCTTTGTCTTTAAAATCCACTTTATTGTACAAAAAAAGGTTTATCGCTTTTTCGACCAGCCTGCAGTCAATCCGTCAGTTAATATAAGACTTCCTCCCTTTTTTATATCTGCAAATGTCTTTTTGATAATATATGGCATCCTCATATGGAATAACCTCATCAATATAGTACTCAAGAAAGGCATTTTCCTTTACCATAACCTCATTTAACTGAGATGTGGTTTTACCGTTTGGACATTTGTATATATAATTAGGTGTCTGAGTGGTCAGGATGGCATGAGTATCCTTTTCAAGTGTTGCAATATTATAATATTTTTCACCCTCTATAAATCCTCCGCCGGTAGCCACCAAAAAGTACAAAGGAGTATCATCTTCAGTTGGAATCAGTGCGGAAATCCTTGAATTACCGCTTCTATAGCGATTGGTAAGAACCGTCCTGCCACCGCGCTTTTCAAAGGCGATATCACTTACTCCGTCATAGGATCTGTTCATTTATAACCCTTCCAGTAAAACATCTTTTTTTATCCAATCAATAACACCTGACAAGCCTTCATCAGTCTTTAGATTTGTGAAAAGAAAAGTTCCGCTCTCACGGAATTTTTCGGAGTCGGTCTTCATTCTGTTAAGATCCGCTCCGACATATGGCGCAAGGTCAATCTTATTGATAATAAAAAGATCCGACTTTATCATTCCCTGTCCGGCTTTTCTTGGAATCTTCTCTCCCTCAGCCACGTCAATGATATATATTGAAAAAAATCCACAAGCTCAGGGCTGAATGTAGCCGCCAGATTGTCACCGCCGCTCTCTAAGAAAATAAGGTCAAGCTCTCCCGGAAATCTCTCTTCAAGCTCGTCAATAGCCGCCAGATTCATAGATGCATCTTCTCTGATTGCCGTATGTGGGCAACCGCCTGTTTCCACACCTATTATTCTCTCCTCGGGCAGTACGGAATTTGCCACCATAAACTGTGCATCTTCCTTTGTATAAATATCATTTGTAATTACAGCAATGCTGTAGTCATTCGCCATATGGCGAGTAAGTCTCTCTATCAAAAGTGTCTTTCCCGAACCTACCGGTCCTCCGACACCTATACGAATCGCTCTCTTCATAATTCACCTTTCTACTACGACATAAAAAGCCTTGACTCCTGGCTTTCATGTCTGATCTGCGCAAGCTCAATACCTATCATACTTGCGCCCAGATACTCCTCATCCAAGTCTTTAATCTTCTCATATATAGAAAAAAGTCTCTCACTGATATTATGTAAAATAATCTGTCCTTCCATCTGTCCCAGCGGAATAGCACGTACCGCATTTTGAACCATAGTGGAGGCAATACTGTAGCCGTAAAGAATAAAGGCATCTTCAACATCTATGCCCTTTTCAAATGCAAACATGGAAAATACAATCGCAGGGCTGCCGAAACACTTTTTTCCTTTATTTCTTCCTCATATCTGACAAGCATTTTTTTATATCGCCGTACATTCCCTTAAGAAGCCTTATCATCTGCTTTTGCAATAAGCTTTGTACCGTTTCTGGTTTCCGTTGCAAGAGTAGACATGGTGATAATCTTATCGTACTCACAGATTTTATCAAAATCATTGGTCTTAAGTGCCTGCATCCATAATAAAATAAGCAGACCTTCACTGTACTTAAACTGATTGTCAAAATAGTTCTTAAACCAGATTTCAAACTCAGGTGCTTTCTTTATTCTTCTGTCACTAAGATAATTTTCCATTCCGAAAGAATGGTTGAAAGTACCGATAGGAAATGTAGAGTCACATACCTGAAATACTTCCAAAAGGCTTAGTTTATCAATATTTAATTCACTTTTTGTTCATGACAAATCAACATATCGAAGAGATTCTTCAAGCTGAATTTCTTCACCTTAAACTCTACATTGGACTTCTCAAGATTCTTTTGCAACCACAGGGTCATAAAGCAGCGAAATCTTTCCGCCCCTTTACCTTGATCGGCTTATGCATATTTCCAAGCATATGTGCAATAATTCCGCAGTCATCCATATCCTTAGGAGTAATGACTATCATCTCCTCAGGAATTACATTCAGTACCAATACATGGTGATCGTCTATAAAAAGAAGGATCCGTTTTTCAAGTTTTTCCCTCTTCAAGTCTGATTCCGTATTCATTGTGATGGTCACTCTTTACACGAAGGATACTCTTTGCAAGGTCGTCACTTTTTACCATTGCAGTCTCTACATGTACATGGCCGAGATCTTCTCTTTCCTTTATATTTCCGTCTATCTTTGTAAAAATCATATATACCCCTTTTTATGACAAAGGAGAGTAGAAAAAGTAAAAGCTTTTTGTCTACTCTCCAAAGTAATAAATTATATTAGAATAAATAATATCTCTGAGCCAAAGAAATTCTCTCTACAGGCTCACAAGTAATCTCCTCACCGTCAATAGTAACCACAAAGCTCTGTGGATCGATCTTGATAGTCTTAGGAGTATAATCATTCCATTTCATATCTCTCTTTGTAAGATTTCTGGTATTCTTTACCGGAAGTACAATCTTATCAAGTCCAAGTCTTTCCTTGATTCCATGCTCATATGCATAAGCCGATACAAAGGCGATATTTGACTTTCCGCAAGATTTACCCAAACCTCCGTAAAGATCCTTCATAAGTCTCGGCTCAGGAGTAGGAAGTGAAGATGAAGCATCACCCATTATACCGTAGCTGATAACCCCGGCCTTTAAAACCATCTTAGGCTTTGTACCGAATCTTGAAGGCTCCCATATAACAAGATCTGCATACTTTCCGACTTCTACAGAACCGATGTACTCTGAAATACCGTTTACAATAGCAGGATTGATTGTGTACTTTGCAACATATCTCTTGATACGGTTGTTGTCATTGTACTCGCTGTCTCCTGTAAGCGGTCCTCTTTGCATCTTCATCTTATCTGCAAGCTGCCAACATCTCATAGCAACCTCGCCTACACGACCCATTGCCATAGCATCACTTGTCATTACGCTGATTGCACCCATATCCTGGAGTACGTCCTCAGCCGCAATGGTCTGCTTTCTTACACGAGACTCGGCAAAAGCAACATCCTCAGGCACCTTAGGATCAAGATGGTGACAAACCATTGTCATATCAAAAAGCTCGTCCACAACATTTTTAGTATAAGGGTCTGTAGGGTTTGTTGAAGATGAAAGTATATTCTTCTGTCCTGTTACTACCATAATATCAGGAGCATGTCCGCCGCCGGCACCCTCCGAATGGAATGCATGTACTGTACGACCTGCAAAAGCATTGATAGTATTGTTTACAAAACCGCCCTCATTCAATGAGTCGGTATGTACCGCAAGCTGTACATCATACTTGTCTGCAGCCTTCAGCGCATTGTCAATAGCCGATGCTGCACCCCAGTCCTCATGAGTCTTTATAGCTGCAGCGCCTGCCTCTATCTGCTCACCTACAGTATCAACTACCGCACCGTTTCCCTTTGCCATAAACCCGAAGTTTAACGGCTCATTATCTGTTGCCCTGCAACATTCTTGCTATATGAAATGCACCCGGTGTTGTAGTAGCGGAGTTTGTACCGTCGGCAGGTCCTGTACCTCCACCGAAAAGTGTTGTAATACCGTTGTCAAGTGCCGCATGAGCAAGTCCCGGTGAAATATAGTGAACATGGAGGTCAATACCTCCGGCTGTTACTATAAGTCCTTCACCTGCAATAGCCTCTGTAGAAGCACCTACAACAAAATCTATATTATCCATATTGTCAGGGTTTCCGCCCCTACCTATGGCTAAAATCTTTCCGTCACGTATACCGATATCAGCCTTATAAACTCCGGTATAATCAATTATAGTGATACCTGAGATAATGGTATCAGCTACCTTCGGATTATCTCTTCTTGTCTCTGTGGCATTGACACCCATTCCGTCTCTAAGTACCTTACCGCCTCCGAAGATGCTCTCCTGTCCGTATACAGTATAATCTTTTTCAATACAGGCAAAAAGATTGGTATCACCCAGTCTTACACTGTCTCCTACAGTAGGTCCGTACAGCGAAGCATAGGCTTTTTCGATCCATTTTAAAACTCATATGTATCTCCTTACTATTTCCTATCTAAATAATCATTAACCTTATTGTTAAAACCGAAGATTCTTCTCTTTCCGCCGAAGTCAATCAAAGATACTTCTCTTTCCTCACCCGGCTCAAAACGAATTGCCGTACCTGCTGCAATATCAAGCCTCTTACCATATGCCTTTTTCACGGTCGAACTGCAGTCCTTCCTCATTTGCCTCATAGAAATGGAAATGTGAACCCACCTGAACCGCTCTGTCACCTACATTTTTTACTTTTATTTTAATTGCCTCATAACCTACATTGTAATCAACAGGCTCTTTTTTTAAAATATACTCTCCCGGAATCATATCTACTCCTATCTGATCGGATCATGGATGGTAACAAGCTTTGTACCGTCCACAAATGTTGCTTCTACTTGAATCATATGAATCATCTCAGGTACACCCTCCATTACATCGTCTCTGGTAAGTACCTTTGCACCCTCATTCATAAGATCCGCCACACTCTTGCCTTCTCTTGCACCTTCCAAAATATAATCTGTAATAATTGCGACACTCTCAGGGTGATTTAACTTCAAACCCTTATCTTTTCTTCTTTGCGCAATCATAGCGGCAAGACTAACAATCATCTTTTCCTGCTCGCGTTCAGTCAACTGCATAACATCTTCCTTTCTACTTTGGCCACTTATCTACCAACATAAGAAATCCCGGAATCCAAGCCGTCACAATTCCTTCAAAAATTGCAAGGTACGGAACAAAGTTCCCAAGATTTTTCTTCAAATTGATTTCTATAAAGGCTGTAAGCCACAAAATACCCCATAGCCACCATATAATTCCGTACAGAAAGTTTCCGCCGTAGCCGTAAAAAGCAAAGCAGACCTGCAGGAATAGAATTTATAGCAACAAAAAGGCTAAACCACCCATATAGACGCTGATCCAAATCCCATATGGTATTGATAGCTGTGTAAAGATATGTAAATGCAAACAAAAGTCCTGTAGCACTTGCATAAAACCAGCTTGCATCCGCACCTGTTACCGCACCGTAACCTATGGCGATTAAATTCAAGATAAGTCCAAGTCCGCCTGTAAATATATTCATTACCACATTTGACTTGTCATTTATCTTTTCAAGTCGATAAAATCCGTTACTCATAAGGACCATACCGACATACAGTAAAATAACTCCTAACATTGTTCCCACCTTTTTTAAAGAATTTACACCAAGGAGCTCCATAAAGAAATATTTCTTTCAGATAAATGAAAAAGGCAAACAAACCCTGCGTCTTTGCAGTGCTCACTTGCCTTATCTCTCTGATGCACTAATATTAACACAAGTACAATAAAAAAATAAAAGTTAATATAATTTTATCAAATCTTCAGATAAAATATTTTGCAATCAAATAATATGCAGTAATTTTATTTATTTATTTTAATTATAAGCACTTTTTTTGACAATGAAAAAAATTTTTTTATAAAAATATAAATATCTATATTCATACTAATTTTTCTTCAAAAATGCATTATTTTTATACTTTAAATTCAAATTTCAATAAAAAGGCAAGACCTCAAGCCTTGCCCCTTAGACTTACACAAGTGCAAGTTCTTCATTCTTATGTACTATTTCATCAGGAACCGCCCAACCGAGCCTTCCTCTTTTCTATAATATCGGCAACTATTTTTTTCACCAAGCGCATCAGGATTAGGGTTTACCACCATCACGGAACCAAGTAAGTCTTTTGTGCCTTCCTTTAAAAACTCTATAACATTCTTTGAACCGTGTATCTGTGCCTCAACACAGTGATATGAATTGATACCCATAAGTCTGAAACCGAGCGCCGCATCTATACCCTTTTCATTGCTCCACTCAGGAGATGTAAATGCAAAAGGCATCTCATAAAGCGGCTTGCCCGCCTCACCTGCAACACCTGCAAAAATTCCGCTTGACTTTGTATTATCTATACACTCACCTACATGCCATACCGGAGGTAAATCTCCAAGGAATTCATTCAAGCTCTCTCCTGCATGCTCCTGTCCTGAAACATTGCAATATCCCATCTTCATAAGCGGGAATGAAGCACATCCGTTTGTAAGTATTAAAATATTGTTTCTAAGCAGTGCATTGGCTACATCTATAACACATTTCTCATACACAACCTTAGGATTGTTACATCCTACCATATTTACGATACCAAGTATCTTGCCTTCTTTTAATGCCTCATATAGTGGCTTCATAGAGCCGTAATGCTTATGTACATACTCAGGTGAGAAACCTACTTCGGCGTCCACCTCATATGGAGGTATATACACAGGGATTCCCTGTCTGTCTTTAAAACTTTCAATACCTCTGAGTACTATTTTTTCTGCAAGCGCTCTGGTCTCTCCTATATTTGAGTGATGATGGTCGTACTCAAATCTCTCCGCACCCGGAAGTCTTGCAGACTCACTGGTTGTAACAACCGTGGTTCTGAAGCACTTTGCAACTTCCATTATAGACGGGAATACATCCTGCACGTCCGCAATCCAAAGGTCAAGTGCACCCGTACCGAGTACAAGCTCTGCAGATACCGCATTTGAAAGAGGAATAACTCCGGCATATCTATACATTGCTGAAAGTCCCGAGCAGCAGATTCCGTAAAATCTTATTCCCTTTGCTCCCGCCTCTTTTGCAAGGTTTATAAACTTCTCTTCCTGACCTACTTTTACAATTTCACTTACAAGGGTAGGCAGATGACCGTGTACAGCAATATTTACATATCCCTTTTTCAAAGCGCCGATATTTACCTTTGATGTAACTCTGTCTCCCACTCCGAAAAGTCCGTCCGTTGCTATAGAAGTACTTACTACACCTGAGTATGTGAATGCAAGTCCGCAGCGTAAAAACTGCTGCATGATACTCTTCCAGTCACCGTCGGTACCGACACCTGTTTTGTGGTAAGACTCAAATACCTCATGGTAGGCGCTTATAGGAAGAATATCCAGTTCCTTCCAAACTTTTTTTCTCTCTTCGGATCCAAGTGCTTCTATTATCTTATACTCTCCCGGAATCGTACGGCTCATATCATCCAAAAGCACATCTGCAAGTTCCGATGCAATCTTTTTTATACTTCTTCTCTCCGTCTTTATTCCGAAAGCCTTTGCGGTATCCTTTATTTTTTGCTGTCCCAAAATAGGTAAATCAAGTTTTCCTTCAGCTGCCCACTTCAAAGATAAAATAACTTCACGACCGTGCATACCGTGTTGAGCTACACCGGCAGCAGCTGAACGCAGCAAGTTTCTTGCCACTATAAGGTCGGCATCCGCACCGCAGACTCCCTTAGGGCTCTTTGAAGTTATCTTACATGGACCCATATTACAGATCTTACAGCAGATTCCCGCCATACCGAAACCGCACTGCGGCTGCTGCTTATCGAATCTGTCAAATGTGGTATCAAATCCAAGCTGATTTTGACGTAAGATCATCTCTCTCACAGCAGGATCCGGAGTGTTTTCCAAAACCTCATCCTTTGAAGGGAAAAGTCTTTCTGTACTCTGAAACCGCATTCATATAATCTCTGATAAACGCCTTTTTCATCTCCGTCTTCTTCATGGTCCGACTTTTAAAGTAATTGTCGGTATACCGTTTTCATCAAATCCTATAAGATTTCTGTGGCTGTGAATATGGTCTACGCCATGGCTGTGGTCATGGTTGTGTTCATGCTTATGATTGTGTTCATGTTTATGTCCGCGATTGAATTCTTTCTTTTCCATGAGCTTTCCTTCCTACTGTACATCTATTAAATAACCTATTTACCTATAAAATTAGTATGTTTATAAGGTGATTCGATTATATCGAAAGTTTACTCTCATGTCAACATTTTTTTCTTAAAGATAAAAAAATCGCTATAACCCTTTTGAGGTTATAGCGAAACTGTTTATAGTATATCAATTTTCCTTAGCAAGCTCAGCCTTAATCTTTTCTGTAAGTGCAGGAACGATCTTATTCAAATCTCCTACAATACCGTAGTCTGCAACGCTGAAAATAGGTGCATTCTCATCTTTATTGATAGCGATGATAATATCACTCTTCCATACCTGCAAGATGCTGTATAGCACCTGAAATACCTATTGCAAAGTATAGATGCGGACGAACTGTCTTACCTGTCTGTCCTACCTGAAGATCCTTAGACATCCAACCTGCATCAACTACAGCTCTTGAACAGCTTACAGTGCCGTGAAGTGCCTCTGCAAGATCCTTAAGAATCTTGAAGTTCTCAGCTGAACCGACACCTCTACCGCCTGATACCAAGATCTTTGCAGCCATGATATCTTCTGTAGTCTTTTGTATTCTTTACGATTTCCAAGATCTCAACATACTTGTTGTTCTCTTCAAGCTTTGCATCAAAGTCAATAATCTCAGCCTTTGCTCCTGCAACTCTTTCCTTCTTTTGCATAACACCCGGACGAACTGTAGCCATCTGAGGTCTGTTCTCAGGGCAGGCAATAGTTGCTATGGTGTTTCCGCCGAATGCAGGTCTTGTCATAAGAAGCTGATTATGCTTTTGCTCTCTTCCTGCAACCGCTACAAGCGGATAGTCACCGATTTCAAGCTGTGTACAGTCTGCTGTAAGACCTGTTCCGACTCTTGCGGATACTCTAGGTCCCAAATCTCTACCTATAGCTGTAGCACCGATAATGAATATCTCAGGTTTAAACTCATTTATAACTGCTGCAAGCGCCTGTGTATAAGGCTCTGTACGATACTCTTTAAGTTTAGGATCGTCAACCACAATCACTCTGTCGGCACCGTACTCGGCAAGCTCCTGTGCCAATCCCTTTATATCAGATCCTAGAAGAACCGCCGTTACCTCTGTATTAAGGTCGGCAGCCAAATCCTTACCTTTTCCTATAAGCTCAAGGGAAATACCGCTTAATTTGCCGTCTACCTGCTGGGCAAATGTAAACACTCCCCTGTATTCTTCTGTATTTTGTCTCATAAACGACTCCTTTTTAGATGATATGTGTTTCTTTTAATTTGCCTAAGATGTAGTCAACAGACTCTGATGCACTTAAGTTTACCTGCTCTCCTGCACCCTTTCTTACCTTATCGGATGCTTTTGCGATCTGTGTAGGTGAACCCTTAAGACCTATATTTGAGTCGTCCACACCTACAAGGTCCGCTCTTGAGAATACTGTTACTTCCTTGTCATAAGCATCAAAGATACCGCCCGGAGTCATATATCTAGGCTCATTCAACTCTGAGAGTGCTGTGATAAGTACAGGCATCTTTGCTTTCAAAACATGATATCTGTCATCAAACTGACGCTCTACCACTACGCTGTCACCTTCAACTTCAATCTTTTGTGCATAGCTGATAACAGATATACCGAGGTGCTCTGAAATCTGCGGTCCGACCTGTGCGGTATCACCGTCGATAGCCTGACGACCTGTGATAATAATATCATATTCAAGCTTTCTGAGTGCACCGGCTATAGTCTGTGATGTAGCCCAAGTATCTGCACCGCCAAGTACTCTGTCTGTGATAAGGATTGCATTGTCGGCTCCCATTGCAAGAGCTTCTCTAAGTACCTCATCAGCCTTTGGAAGTCCCATAGTAACTACTGTAACTTCCGCACCGTATTTATCCTTTATTCTAAGAGCCGCCTCAAGACCCGCTTTATCATCAGGGTTCATGATTGTAAGCATAGCTCCTCTGTTAAGTGTGCCGTCAGGGTTGAAAACAACGCCACCCTTTGTATCCGGCACTTGTTTAATACAAACAACTATCTTCATGACATCCTCCATTCGTAATAGCAACTTTATTTAAGCAATGCACCGGCGATTACCATTCTTTGTACTTCACTTGTACCTTCGTAAACTTCTGTAATCTTTGCATCACGCATCATTCTTTCAATCTCGTATTCTCTTGTATAACCGTATCCGCCGTGCAGCTGAACAGCCTTGGTAGTTACTTCCATAGCTACCTCGGCAGCAAAAAGCTTAGCCATTGCAGCTTCTTCAGAATATGTCTTCTGTGTAGCCTTAGCCATTGCAGCTCTGTATACAAGCATCTGTGCCGCTTTTACTTTGGTTGCCATATTTGCAAGCTCAAACTGTGTATTCTGGAATGCTCCGATAGTTCTTCCGAACTGCTTTCTCTCTTTTACATAGTTGATAGTTCTCTCAAGTGCGCCCTCTGCAATACCGAGTGCCTGTGCGGCGATACCGATACGACCGCCGTCAAGAGTATGCATTGCAATACCGAAGCCCTTGCCTTCAGGTCCGAGCATATTTTCCTTCGGAATTCTGCAATCGTTGAAAATAAGCTCATATGTAGATGAACCTCTGATACCCATCTTCTTTTCCTTTGTACCGAATGAGAATCCCGGTGTTCCCTTTTCTACAAGGAATGCTGAGAAGATTTTTTTCTTTCTGCCCTTTGCATCCACCTTCACATCTGTACATGCAATGATTACATAGATATCCGCTTCCTTACCGTTGGTAATGAAAATCTTTGAACCGTTGAGTACATACTCATCACCGTCAAGAACTGCAGTTGTAACAACGCCCTGTGCATCGGTACCTGCGTTAGGCTCTGTAAGACCGAATGCTCCAAGCTTCTCTCCCTTTGCAAGAGGAATAAGATACTTCTCTTTCTGAGCGGTGTACCGTATGTGGCAATAGGATCACAGCAAAGAGATGTATGTGCTGAAATAATAACGGCTGTAGTAGCGCAATCTTTTGCAATCTCTTCAACACACATAACATATGCCAACGGATCCGCTCCCTGACCACCGTACTCCTTTGCAACAGGAATACCAAGGAAACCGTACTTAGCCATCTTAGTTACAGTCTCTCTTGGAAATACTTCTGTTTCATCTACCTCTATTGCAAGAGGTTTTACTTCCTTTTCGGCAAACTCCCTAAAGAGGGTTCTCGCCATCTCATGTTTCTTGTCTAAAGTAAAATCCATGAATAATACCCTACTTGAATAAATCCAAGTGCAAACATAAAAGTGAAAGTCTTTGTTTGCATTATCCTTTCTTAGTTTTCTTTCACCTTATATATAGTAAATACAAACCCGCCTTTTGTATTTATACCAATATTTATGCCCCCTTCTTACCTCTGTAAAAAGGGGTATTTATCTTACTTATTACTTATATGAGAAAATTCCTTCTCCGGTCTTCTTACCTAGCTTACCTGCAGCTACAAGCTCTTTTAACTTAGGAGCAGGTATGTACTTGTCGTCACCTGTCTCATTGTGAATAACTTCCATAATAGCAAGGCAAATATCAAGTCCGATAAGGTCTGCCAAATGAAGAGGTCCCATAGGATGTGCACATCCTAAAACCATAGCTGTATCAACACCCTCGGCATCTGCCGTTCCTGCATCCCATACATTGATTGCTTCATTGATCATAGGGATAAGGATACGGTTTACTACAAATCCCGGAGCTTCCTTAACCTGTACAGGTGTCTTGCCGATCTCAACTGCAATCTCTTCTATCTTCTTAACAAGTTCTGCAGGCGTGTTCTTTCCGCCGATTACCTCAACAAGTTTCATTCTGTCAGCCGGATTGAAGAAATGCATTCCTACTACAGGTCTGTCAAGTCCTTCGCTGATTCTTGTAATAGAAAGTGATGAAGTATTTGAAGCAAAGATACAATCCTTAGGAACAATATTCTCAAGTTCCTTAAAGATCTCTTTCTTAATTTCCATCTTCTCAAGTGCAACTTCAACAACAAGGTCACAGTCTGTACAAATATTGCTGAGTCCGACTTTTATCTTTGAAAGAATCTTATCTCCCGCTTCTTTTTGTAATCTTTTTCTTTACCTACAAGGAAATTGATATTCTTTTGAATCTTTGCAAAACCTGCCTGTGCAAACTCCTCTTTGATATCACAAAGTCTAACCTCATAACCTTCAGTCATAGCAAAAGCCTGAGCAATTCCTGAACCCATTGTACCTGCACCAATAACACCAACTATCATCTTTTTACTTCCTTTCTCAAAAACCTTTAAAATTTATAAAAACTATATTTGATACTAAGTCAAAATCTTATGAATTAGTAAAATTCTTTTCTTTTCTCTTTTCCATAAATGCACCCATGCCTTCCTTCTGGTCATGAGTTTCAAAGCAGCTGCCGAACAGTTTTTCTTCTATAACAATGGCCTTATCAATATCTACCTGAAGTCCGTCATTTGATAGCCTTCTTTGCGGCTCTTACAGCTATAGGAGCGTTTTGCAGCTATTGTAGCCGCCATTTTTCTTAGCCTGAGCCATAAGCTCTTCACTTGTATAAACAGCGTTTACAAGTCCGAGTCTTAGCGCATCGTCGGCTTTTATATTTCTTGCTGTAAATATAAGCTGCTTAGCCATACCTATTCCGACTATTCTGGCAAGTCTTTGAGTACCGCCAAATCCCGGTGTAATACCGAGTCCCACCTCAGGCTGTCCGAATACCGCATTCTCAGAGCATATTCTTATATCACAGCTCATAGCAAGCTCACATCCGCCGCCAAGTGCAAATCCGTTCACTGCCGCTATTACAGGTATAGGAAAAGTCTCTATCTTTCTGAATACATCATTTCCCTTCTTACCGAATGCTTCACCTTCAGCCACACTCAGTTTGCTCATCTCACCTATATCCGCACCGGCTACAAAGGACTTATCGCCTGAACCTGTCAATACAACGGCTCTTATAACATTTGTATCAATGCCGTCAAAGCACGCCTCAAGATCTGCTAACACTTCGGAATTCAAAGCGTTAAGTGCCTTAGGTCTGTCAATAGTAACAATACCGACCGCACCTTCCGCGTCAAATCTTACAAAACCCATAAAACACCTCCTTGTAAATATTGCATGTCAGTAATCATATTTGACATGATAAAAGTCTCTGATAAAAAAATATAACATATATGTATCTGACATTCAATCAGTTTTTTTGACTAAGTATTATATATATTTTGCATAAGCAATTTCTTGTATACAAAATACATCATTGATTAAAAGTATGAATTTTTCAATCTTTAATTGAGCAAAATTATTTTTGCTGTCTTTTTATTACTTAGATATGGAATAAACCTGACCTGTCTATAGTATTTTTATACATACTCGCACTTTTATATATTATACCACATTGTTTAAAAAAATATATATGATAATATACAATATTTTTTTATGGCCATTTTCAATAATAAGGGGTAGATAAATCCTTACAGTTATGGTATGCTATAGATGAGACGTATATCTAACAATACAGGGCGATAATCACTCTTTGGTATTGTTCATTTTTATAGAATGACGAGGTAATAAACATGAAAGAGGTAGTTATAGTTAGTGCTGCAAGAACAGCTATGGGTAGTTTCGGCGGTTCATTGGCAGGTGTAAGTGCGGTGAATCTTGGTATCACAGCGGCAAAGGGAGCTATTGAGCGTGCGGTATTGACGCTTCTCTTATCGATGAAGCAATAGTCGGAAACGTACTTGGTGCAGGTCTCGGTCAGAACATTGCTCGCCGGGTAATACTTGGTGCAGGTCTTCCGAATACCACTCCGGCTTTTTCAGTAAATAAGGTTTGCGGTTCAGGCCTTAGGGACTATTGAGCTTGCAGCTCAGATTATTAAAGCGGGCGATGCGGATATCGTATTGGCAGGCGGTACAGAGAGTATGTCAAACGCACCTTATATCTTAAGAGGTGCAAGATTCGGCGTGAAGATGGGCAATCAGACACTTGTAGACGAGATGATTACAGACGGTCTTTGGGATGCCTTCAACAACTATCATATGGGAGTCACAGCTGAGAATATCGCCGAGCAAAAAGGGTATTACAAGAGAAGATCAGGATGTTTTCTCTGTTGAGAGCCAGAGAAGAGCTCAGGTAGCTATTGAGACCGGAAGATTCAAAAGATGAGATAGTTCCTGTAGTTATCCCACGAGAAAGGGAGATCCTAAGGTATTTGATACAGATGAGTTCCCAAGATTCAATACTACTATAGAGAACCTTGCAAAGCTTAAACCTGCATTCAAGAAAGACGGTACTGTAACTGCAGGTAACGCATCAGGTATCAACGACGGTGCTGCAATGTTCATTATCGCTTCCAGGAGAAGGCTCTTGAGCTTAAGCTTCCCTATCATGGCTACTATTAGGGCTATGCTTCAGGCGGTGTCGATCCTAGCGTAATGGGACTCGGTGTAATTCCTGCATCCAGAAAGGCTATGGAAAAGGCAGGTGTTACCGTAGACGACCTTGAACTTATCGAAGCTAACGAGGCTTTTGCGGCACAGGCTATTGCAGTATGTAACGAACTCGGCTTTAAGAGAGAAATCACCAATGTAAACGGCGGTGCTATAGCACTGGACATCCTATCGGCGCATCAGGCGCAAGAATACTTACAACTCTACTCTATGAGATGCAAAAAAGAGATTCTAAATGCGGCCTTGCCACACTATGTATCGGTGGCGGTATGGGCACAGCAATTGTTGTAGAAAGGGAATAAAAATGAAGATAGTTTCAATCAAAGACGCTATTGCAAACATCCATGACGGCGCAACCATCATGGTAGGCGGTTTTTTGGCCTGCGGTACACCTGAACCGATCATTGACGCATTGGTTGAGAAGGGAGTAAAAGATTTAACACTTATATGTAATGATACCGCCACTCCTACAACCGGTATCGGTAAACTGGTTGCCAACAATCAGGTAAAAAAAGTTATTGCAACACATATAGGTACAAATCCTATAACAGGACAAAAGATGAATGACGGTACTATGGAGGTTGAGCTTTCTCCTCAGGGTACACTTGCAGAGAGAATACGTTCAGGCGGTGCAGGACTTGGCGGCGTACTTACACCTACAGGTGTCGGTACCGAAGTTGCCAATGGTAAGCAGGTCATCAATATTGACGGCAAGGACTACCTCCTTGAGAAGCCTCTCAGAGCCGACTTTGCTCTTATAGGTGCCACTATAGCCGATGAAAAGGGCAACTTATACTTCACAGCTACATCAAAGAACTTCAACACGGTTATGGCTACAGCTGCCGATGTTGTTATCGCAGGTGCAGACCTTATAGTTCCTGTAGGCGATATTCAGCCTGAGAATGTTGCGGTTCCGGCTATATTTGTAGATTATCTTGTGGGAGGTGAATCATAATGTCAAAAGAAAAAATTGCCAGACGAGTTGCTCGTGATTTACGTGATGGTGATGTGGTGAACTTAGGGTATCGGACTTCCTACTATGGTAGCGGACTATGTTCCTGAAGGAATAGAGATTACACTTCAGTCCGAGAACGGTATTCTCGGTATGGGACCTCTTGCAGGTGAAGGACTTGCCAATAAATATCTTATCAATTCAGGCGGACAGAATGTAACAGTTTTAAGAGGTGCTTCATACTTTGACAGTGCATTTTCATTTGCAATTATCCGTGGAGGACATGTGGATATGACAGTTCTCGGTGCATTGCAGGTAGATGAAAAAGGAAACCTTGCAAGCCATATAGTTCCGGGCAAGATGGTTCCGGGTATGGGCGGCGCTATGGACCTTGTTACAGGTTCAAGAAAGGTTGTCATTGCTATGACACATACTGCAAAAGACGGTTCTCCGAAGATTTTGAAGTCTATCAATCTTCCGGCTACAGCTATAAATGCGGTTGATGAGATTGTTACGGAGTTGGCTGTAATAGAAGTTACAGATGACGGTCTTGTACTTAAAGAAGTTGCTGAGGGCGTAAGCGTAGATGAAGTTATTGCAAAGACCGAAGCACCTTTGAAAGTTGCAGATGATTTGAAAAACTTTCTAATTTAAAGGCATTCTTATAAAAGCCTTTTTACTTAAGAGACTTATATAATGTTTTACACATTAGGGATATGCTTACAGCCATATCCTTTTTAAAGTTGGAATACTTTTTATGAATTTTTGAAGCATTTTTATTTAATTTTTTTATGAATATATAGTGGTTTTTGGATTGAATTTTTGATATAATGTTAATAATTAAACAATTCGTAAAAAGGAGGCAGATAAATGTTTAAGAAATTTACAAACGCATGTGTAAATGTTGTTCAGAAGTATTTGCGGATGCATTCATCTTCTGTATCATCCTTACTATTGTAGTTTTTCTGGCTGCATTACCTGTTACAGGTATGAAGCTTTGGGATGTAGCCGATGCTTGGGGTAAGGGTATCTGGAGTCTTTTGAAATTCTCTATGCAGATGGCTCTTGTACTTGTACTTGGTACCGCACTTGCTACCGCTCCGCCGGTAAAGAGAGCGATAAATGCGGCGGCGGGAGTTCCGAAAAGTCCTACATCCGCAATCGTATTTATTACAGTGGTATCTATGATTGCCTGCTGGCTTAACTGGGGATTCGGACTTGTAGTAGGCGCAATACTTGCAAAGGAAATTGCAAAGAAGGTAAAGGGTGTTGACTACAGACTGCTTATCGCATCAGCATATTCAGGCTTTGTAATCTGGCACGCAGGTTTTTCAGGTTCAATACCGCTACAGCTTGCCTCATATACCGATGAGATAAACAAGCAGACCGCAGGCGCCGTAACCGAGTCTATCCCTACATCACAGACTATATTTTCAGCATGGAATCTTATCATTGTAGTGGCTATCATTATAGTAATAGCCTTTGTCAATGCGAAGATGCATCCGCTGCCTGAGGATACCGTAACTGTGGATCCTAAGCTGCTTGTAGAAGAAAAGGTTGAGCTGACCAAGGCCACCACACCGGCTGAGCATCTTGAGAACAGCCCTTTCCTTTCAATAACAACAGCTTTAATTGCTATTATTTACATTATACACTCTGTAATTGTCAATAAGGGGCTGAACTTATCACTTGATGTTGTAAACCTTATCTTCCTTACACTTGGAATTATATTCCACGGAACTCCTATAAGCTATGTAAGAGCTATTACAGACGCTTCAAAGAGTGCAGGCGGTATCATCTTACAGTTCCCGTTCTATGCAGGTATCATGGGTATTATGACCGCTGCAGGTCCCTAACGGACATTCACTTGCAGGTGCTATAAGCGATTTCTTTGTAAATATATCAACTCAGACCACATTCCCGCTGTTTACATTCCTCTCTGCAGGTATTGTAAACTTCTTCGTTCCTTCAGGCGGCGGACAGTGGGCTGTACAGGCTCCTATAGTAATGCCTGCAGGCAATTCAATCGGAGTTTCTCCGGCAGTATCCGCAATGGCTGATTGCATGGGGTGACGACGGACGAATATGCTTCAACCTTTCTGGGCTTTTGCCGGCTCTGGGTATCGCAGGACTTGGCGCCAGAGATATTATGAGTTACTGTGCTATAGTACTTATAGTGACAGGAATCATCATAGGCTGCGGATTCTTATTCCTTGTGCCTTTCTTAGCATAAAACTTGCTTTATTATAAAATAAAAACCGATTCTTATGAGTTATCTCAAAAAGAATCGGTTTTTATTTTATCTCAATATAATAAATACAGTGTATGCTATATAAGCTATAACCATGACAAGTCCCTCTTTTTGGATATCTCACCGTCATTTTTAGCTAATATATACACCATCAAGGTTGCACATAATAAAAAGAATGTATCATATACAGCTACAACATCCGCACCTATAGGATTTAATACTGAAGAGAATGCCAGTATAAATATAATATTAAAGATATTTGAACCTATAACATTACCAAGTGCAAGACCGTTCTCACCCTTGCTTGAAGCTACAATACTTGTCACAAGCTCAGGCAGTGAAGTACCTATCGCCACTATTGTAAGCCCTACCAATGTCTCACTCATTCCGAACATCAAAGCAATCTCTTTGGCGGACTCCACAACCTTGTCACCGCCTAATACTACAAGTGCAAGGCCTCCCGCTATATAGACAATTGCCAAAGGCAGCGGAAGCTTTTTCTTGTTTTCATCCTTATTGTCACTGCTTCCTTTAAGCGCAGACCTTACAGTATAAATCATATACGCTATAAATATTATAAAAGTATGGCACCTTCTATCCTGCCTATACCGCTTGTAAGAAATATAAAAGCAAGTGTTATAATCGTAATTATTATATTCACCACATAGTCAAATTTTAAAAGCGACTTATCCACAGGCATTGCATGTATTATTCCGCATATACCCACTACCGCCAAAAGATTGAATATGTTTGAACCTATAACATTGTTAAGCGCTATCGCATTGCTACCCTTTAGAGCTGCATCAATACTTACCGCAGCCTCGGGAGCGCTTGTTCGAATGCCACTATTGTAAGACCTATTACAACAGAAGGCACATTGAGCTTTCTTGCCACCTGCGAAGCTCCCTCAACAAAGAAATTCGCTCCGCCTACAAGACATACAAAGCCTATAATCAGCCAAATATATACCATAATATTTTCCTTTTCATTTTGTTTTTGAACACACACATCATATATGCATATATTATAAATGTCAACAAAATCACATATTATACTCATATTTATTCGAATATCATAATCACGCTTTATCATTCCTTTAAAAGTATTTAAGAAAAATATCAACACAAACCGCCTGTTATCTGTTATACTAATACAAGTTTCGAATACTCTGTTTGTCATCTACATTCTATATATCTTCGTAGATCTTACAAGACTCAGGGCATTCAATTTATCTAAGGAAGGTAGAAATGAAAAGAAGAAGTAGAAGAAAAAGACATAATTTTGTTGTGCCGATTATAGTATTGATTTTTTGCTGTATTTTTACAGCGATGGTTGCCTACGGTTGGAATGCAAGAAAGAAAAATGTTAAAGTAGCGGACGCATCAAAGGACACTACAGAGACAACCGTAGAAGTAAATAACAGTGAGACCTCAAGTGAAGGTGAGATTTCAGCGGTATCCGAGAGCGAGACTTCTCAGAGTGCCGAAGAGACTACAGCCGCACCTGAGAGCAACCCGGGTCCGGATGAAAAGGTGGTTTACTTCACATTTGACGACGGTCCTTGGACAGGTACTCCAAGACTTTTAGATATATTGGACCAGTACAATATCAAGGCTTGTTTCTTTGTTACAGCACAGTATATGGATACGGAACCTCTGATAAATATGCTTAAGCAGATCAAAGACAGAGGTCACAATGTAGCCGTTCACAGTTTGACACATAACTACAAGAAGATATATGCTTCTGTAGATGCTTTTATGGCGGACTATGACGCTATGGACGATCTTATTTTTAAAGCTACAGGTGAGCACAGTAAGATGCTTCGTTTCCCGGGCGGAAGCAATGCAAGCTACAACAAAGCTATCAGACCTCAGCTTTTACAGGCTATCAGAGACAGAGGAATAGTATACTTTGACTGGAACTCATTTGACGGTGACGTAGAGGGCAAGAAAGGTCAGGAACTTATTGACCAGACTATCAAGCAGGTAAATGAGAATACTCATTCCATTTTGCTTATGCACGATATGCCGAGTACCGCATTCGTACATGATGCTCTCCCTACCATTATAGAGAGACTTAAGGCTGACGGATATAAGTTTGAGCTTCTTAACGAAAATACACCGCCAAGACAGTTTGCAAAATAAATAAAAGACTCTCGCAGGTTTATCTGCGGGAGTTTTTTATCATCAAAAATTTTTACAATATAAAAAAGAAAAACCGAATTGATTTTTTCTCTAATATCCCTTTTGCAAACGTATTAATCATATCTTCTTAACGAAGTGTAGACAATAATCCTATATTGTCTTGTTACCCTGCTTTGTAACTGTCTAACCTATTCACATATTAACTTATTTGCTATCTCTTGGTCTTAAATTATTTATTCTGACTTGCCTGTCTCTCGGCTCTTCTTGCCAAAATCGCATCAATCTTTTGCTGAGCGTCTTTGGCATCACCCTCTACGACATAAAAGCTCAGGGTATCTTACTCCATGTGCTCTGGCCTCACTGTCATTGTTCTATGAAGATGTCGATGGTCTTTCCCTTAATATTGCCACCTGTGTCTTCCACTACATAGATAGTATCACTGTTTCCGATACGAACTCTGGTTCCTCTCGGAAGCACTGACCAGTCTGCAGCTATAGTTCTTCCTACAGTAGGCCTTGTACCTGCAGTAGTAATATTGGAAGGATCTGTATCAAGTGAGTAAGCATATGCTTTGAACTTACCTACAGATCTGCCTCTTGCTGATGCTCTTAAGGCAGCTATCTCCTCATCCTCCTTCGCTACAAGTTCAGCCTCCTGCTGTTGTTTATAAGAGTCAAGTGTTGTTTCGTACTGATCCGCATTAAGACCAAATGCAGGACCTGTCACATAATCCACTTCCGCCTGTGTAGCCGCATATGCACTTCCCGCCATCATAGCTGAAAAAACAGATGCAACTAAAATTATCTTCTTAAAGTTGTTTTTCATTTACTTCCTTTCTTGCAAAGAACGAATCTTTTGTTCGTCGGGATACCTTTATTATATTACATAAATGTTAAATGTCAATAAGAAAATGTTGCAATCTTTTTGCAAAGCGGTAATTGGAGCTTTTTGGTCTAATTTTTTAGGCTATTATATATAGAAAAAGCCATATTATAATATAATTTTTATATATTATAATATAACTTAAATTTTACCAAAAGAAAAACTTTGTTGAATATTTTCTAAGTAACTTTTGTGAAAACTTCTTTAAATGACTTTACTTGTCGTTTGCAGCCAGCTTAAAAAGTTCTGAAACTTTACTGATAGGAACCAATAATCCGCCTCCGGATGCCGCAATCGTATCACCGTATACATAAGAAGGCACTGCAGGAATACCTAATGTATCCCAAACCTCAATATTTGAATCTTCCACCTTCTTTGCGTTCTTATTTGCAGCCAAAAGTTCCAAAACATCTTCTCTCTTTGCACCCGCCTGCTCGGCAAGGTCCGCTAAAAGCTCCTTATCATCAATTTTTTGCTGTTTTTCAAAATGTGCCTCAAACACCAAATTATTGTACTTTTTTATATTAAGGCCGTTCTCCGCAATATAAAAACCTACCTGTGCCGCCAAATCCGAATGCACCCTTGCAGGTTCCGGTCTTGGATGTGCCTCACATGGAGACCACTCCACCTCCACACTCTTATAATCCGGTAAAATATCTTGAAGCTCTCCTATTCCTTTGTAACAAAAAGGGCATGTGTAATCATAAAAATACTTTAATCTTCTTTGACATAAATTTCCTTTCCAATGCAAAATATGAATTAAATTATAAGATAATCTTATACATTGTGATATTCATTATGCATTAACAAATATATTGCACTATCCATTATAACATATTTATATTATTAACGCTATATTATGCCAATTTTATTTGATTTTTAAATAAAGCTTTCAAATTTTTAATCTCTATTTTTACAATTTCAGTATGTGATTTTCTCTTTAATACCAAATATCCTGCATCCGATACAGCCTTTGAAAGCTTATCAATATCAGGCTTATCCTTTAAAAGCACTGTCGCCGTATTGTCTTCCAGACTTACAGTTGCCCATGTACCGTCAAGCGCATTGAGTGCATTCTCGACATTTCTTACACAGTTACCGCAGCTCATACCGTCTATTGCAAGCTTGGCCTCATATGGATAATGTGACTTGTCTCTGTCCTTAACCTTTATCGACTTTGTAGTTTCCTCATGTTCAGGGCAACAATCTCCACCCTTTTTCAGCTTTTTGATATAGTTTGCAATTCCGAAAACCACCAATGCCGCAATGACAACTATTATAACTATATTTATTACATTGTTCATAAAAACCTCCCTAGTTAGAATTTGCTAACTAGGAGTATATCACTTTGCAAAAATCAAGTTAATATAAGAATTTTATATCAATGCGTACATTTTTAATTTACTATCTCTATCGGACTGCAACCGTATAAAATCATTGCATTATGAACCGCTTGGAATCGCCTTGGTGCTTTGCTCTGTACTATCTCATCATCCGTATATCCTTCTCCAAGTGTTCCATTCTTAACGAGTTTATCATACTGTATATGCTGCTGCCTCGCATCAGAAGAGTCAATAAATACTGCTTATCTTTGCAAATCTTGCCTGTACATAAGCGGATCAGCTGAAATAAAACTTTGTATCTTCTGTTTTTTCTTCTGAGAATTCTTTATATTGTCGTAACCTTTAAAATCTGTTGCCTGCTCTGTAGTAAGCATCTTTAAGATCATTTGATACGACAATCCCATGAACGTATATCAAATTTATAGAATCTTGCTATATGTCGGTCATATTGCCACTATGTGACTTTTGCTACCTATTTTTCTTTTCAATATTCAAAACGGTCTCTATATTACCTGCCACTCACTGTCTCTGAGTATAAATTTGATTCATCACTTTGTAAGTCTCATCGACTGTCTTACAGTATTTAACTCAAATACGCATCCCTGTCATCGGCATTGACACATCTATATCATGATTTTTTCTTCAAGCTGATGGCAAAATCAATAGCGGCACTGCACTCTACGCTTACCTCCTTTTCTATGCAGGTCATTTTATCAAACTCTTACTGCATAACAAGTCCTTCAGTGTGTTAACTTTTAAAACTCTTGCTTGTTTCAGGATTTTTGCATATCAAAGCCATAGTCTAAGCTTCTTGCCTTCCTTACGGTACTGTTGTATTCTCTCATCCATGAAATAAGCTCTTCCATCTGCTTTGTATGATATATCGGAAATGAGAATGTCTTTACAATACTTTCTATATCTCCGTCACCACCTTGAATATATCTGTTTATTGTGGCACACTCACCATAGTCCGCCTCAAGTGCAAACGCTCTGAAGTCATAATCTTTCACCATTTTCTTTAGGACTGAAAGCTTAAGTTCCTGAAAGTCCTTACAGCCGTGAGCCTACCTCTCTATCGCAACTACATTTACATTATCCGATATTTTTATATCATCTACAGTCTTCATATATGCATTTATATCCGCTATTTTTATAAGCACTTATATCTTCGACCTTAAATCTGCCAAACCAAAGGCAGGCTGCTGCCGCTATAATAATTACAAATCAAGTAATATTCTCTTTAATGTCTTCATATTGTCTCCTATTCTTTTATAAGTTCATTCAATTTCTTAGACCATTCATCATCCGTCTGTTTTAATAGAGGTTTTAAAAGAAGCAGCACCTGTTTTGAATAGTAATAAAAGCTGTAATACAAATCATCAGGAAATACATCACCCTCGTCCCATCTCATTTCATCCTCTTCCTCATCATAAACCTCGGACCAAAGATACTCTTCAGAAAGCATATCCTTAAAGTGAGGTAAGGGATCCGGATGTTCCATATCTTCGACAATATTTACCGCTTCAAATATATATCCGAACAATTCCGCAAGCTCCGGTACAAGATATGCCGCTACAGGGTTTTTATCTCTGTCCTCTAAAGCCTTTTTAAAGATTCTGTATAGAAATATACATGCAAAAGGTGTTGCTTGCCAAAGTGTATCCTGATGTTCTATATTTACAGCAATCTCATTTCCTGCCTCTTCCACATCTTCTTTGCTTTTCATCTTAAAAAGCACATCAAAATACTTATCAAAATCCGTAGCTCTTTTATAAGCAGTGGTAAGCCTGTGCCAAGGTATATCCCCGGCTTTTACATTTCCTATATACTGTAAGTTTTCTTTTGTCATTTTTCCTCCTAAAAAATCACCCCTCATTATCTTTGTCAAATGAGGGGTAAATAAAATTATTCAATTTTTATATTTTTTTGCTTTCTTCATCTATGTAATCAAGATTCACATAGCTGCCGCTGTCAGGTTCAAGCCCTTTTTCCTTAAGAAATGTTCTGAAACCCTGCTTATACTCCTGTATATTATAGCCCAAGTAGGCACAGCTATTATCATACCTACAATGCCGAAGAGTCCGCCAAAGAGCAGTATTGAAAACAGTACCCAAAAGCTTGGAAGACCTGTAGTCTGTCCCAGTATCTTCGGTCCGATAATATTTCCGTCCACCTGCTGCAATACCAAAATCCATACTGCAAACTGAAGTGCCGTAACAGGCGAAACAAGTAATAACAACACTATACTCGGAATCGCACCTATAAAAGGTCCGAAGAAAGGTATAACATTGGTTACACCTACCACCACGCTTATAAGCAGGGCATAAGGCATATGTATTATCACCATAAAGAAATAGTTTATTATTCCTATTATGATGGAGTCTATTATCTTACCTACAATAAACTTTTCAAACATATTCTTGATATATCTGGCTTCCGTAACTATCTCATTGCCTATCTTTACACCTGCAAGTGAATACACAATCTTTTTGGCCTGTGATGAAAGTGTGGTCTTCATATTGAGAAGATACATCATTACCATCATACCGATAATGATATTTACCACCACACCCAGTGCATTCATTACACCGCTTGATAAGTTCTTGATATATGTATTTACATTCGGCAGTACGGTAGTGGTTGCAATATCGCTTATCCTCTCGCTTATATCCTGATAGTTGCCTATTACAAGCTTTTCAAGGTCAGGGTTTTTATTGAGTATATCCTTTAACCAATTTTCCAAATTGCTCATTCCGTCAGGAGCATAACCGATAACATTTGTGATACTGTTTACAAGCTCCGGTATTATCATCATTATAAGAGCAAATATCACAAATATAAGTATGATAAGACAAGCCAAAGTAGCTATAAACTTTGCCCATTTTCCCGATTTCTTCCACTTAGGAAAAAATGAGGAGAGTATCTCCTCCACCCATGCGCTTATCCTGTCGTATACAGGTGCCATCAAAAATGCCATAACCACACCGTAAAGTACTGATGAAACTGTTGATACTACAGTCTTTAGTGCCGAGGCGATGATTCCGAGCTTACTGAAAATCAAAGATATGACAAGTGCTATAACAATTACCGCAACTGCTGTAATACCCCATTTAAAGTATATTTCGTTCTTATCCTTCATCTATACCTCTAAAGATACCTTATCATCTTTTATATCAATATTTGTCTCAAAGAATGCTCTAAGCGCTTCTATCGCATACTCCACATCCTTGGCTCCCGCCGTTTCATATGCCGAGTGCATAGCAAGTTGCGGCAAACCTATATCTACGGCATTCATACTTACAGCCGTATTTGAAAGATTGCCAAGAGTTGAACCTCCCATGATATCACTTCTGTTTGCAAATGTCTGATACGGAATATTGTTCTTATCAAGAATCTTTTTCAGTACGGCTCTGCTGAACGCATCTGTAGTGTATTTCTGATTTGCACTCTCTTTGATTGCAATTCCTTTGTTTAGAAACCGGTCTGTTCTTTCACATCAAAAAGCTCAGGGTGATTCGGATGAATTGCATGTGCATTGTCACAGCTGATAAGCATACTCTTTGCTATCGCTCTGTAGTAGTCCTCATCAGATTTTCCAAGTGCTTTGTTTATCCTGTTAAGTGTGCTCACAAGGAATGTGGACATTGCACCCTGCTTTGTCACGGAGCCCACCTCCTCATTGTCAAATACCGCAAAGACATTGATATGGTCGTTGTTCATAGCTTCAATAAAGCCAAGCAGTGATGTGTATACACACTCAAGGTCGTCAAGTCTTCCGCTTGATATAAGTTCATTGTCATAGCCTATAACTGTAGCCTTTTGTCTGTTTACAAGGTACAAATCCTTTGCAAGTATGGACTCAGGCTTAACACCCAGCTCCTTTGCAAGCATCTTGTCAAAATCGGCTTCACTTAGATTGCCTGCACTGAATACAGGCAACATATCCACCTGATTGTTGAAAGCAAATCCCTTATTGATTTCTCTATTAAAATGTATAGGTACATTCGGAATAATTAACAGGTCTTTATCTATATAAAGCAGTCTCGTCTCTATGCCGCACCCGGTATCCACCATCACTCTTCCTGCCAGTGTAAGAGGCTTATCAAGCCATGTGGCATCAATCATTCCGCCATAGGCTTCAACATTTAACTTAAGGTAGCCGTTTGACTCTATTATCGGTCTATCCTTTAGCTTAAATGTAGGCGAATCGAATGTGCCGCACTTATTTGAAAGTGATAATCTCCGTTTGCTATATCAAAGGCGATAAGACTGGACGAATTCCTCTTTGTATAGTACTTTCCCGCTCTTATATTCCACTTTTCATTTTCAGGTAAATATATATACCCGCTGTCTTTTAAAACTTTTTCACATTCATTTATTGCATGAAACATTGTCACTGATGAATCCAAAAAATTCATCAAATCCTTTAAAATCTCCATACAGCCTCTTTCTATGGTAATATTTGGTCAAATCCCTTTGACCTTAAGTTTACATTATACCATAGAAAGATTAAATTACTCAACTATCTTTTTCATAAACCCTTGATGTAAGCCCGAAGATAATAAAATATATAAACGCAAATATTGCAATCACAGATACCAGACATATCACATACAGTGAAACATCTCCTACTCCGAACAGACCCAAAAGCCTGAATATTATCTTTGATGCCACAATGCAATGAATCGTTGCTACAATAAGCGGTGCATAAAACATCCACCCGATCTGTGACGCGGTTGTCTTTCTTATCAAATCATCTGAAAGCCCCAGTTTTTTCATAATCTGATACTTTTCTCTGTCCTCATAGCCTTCACTGATCTGCTTATAGTAAGTAATCAAAACGGTTCCTGTAAGGAAGATAATACCTATCAGTACCCCAAGGAATAAAAATCCTCCGTTTATCTCATACTGATTGCTTATCATCTCACTACGACTGCTTACATCATACACACTTCTACCAGCACCTGTAAGCTGATTCTTTATGCCGTCTTTAAGCTTTACCAATGTATCCTCATATTCCTTATCATCTACTCCGTCTACATCCCAGTATACACTGCAATTTATATCTGTTCCGTCCAAAGCCTCTCTTAAAAATTCCAGAGTAGCCATATCCTTAACGACAATACTGTATCCTTCCACTCCTGAATATTCATAAGGAAATATACTGTCTATTTTTCTGACCTTAAAATCTCTGTCTCCTATTTTTAATGTGTCACCGATTTTATTATTTTTATTATCTCCCAGTAAAATTTCTCCGTCATCAAGTTTAATATTTTGATGTGTTCTCCCATTGTATCCGTCAAGGTCGCTTGCAATTACAAATATAGGATCAGCTTTGCTGTCTCTTTGATATTCAGCTATTGTATCACCTGTCTTTACTGCAGCTGTAGTCATATAAAATGTAGTGTACTCATCTTTAATCATTGATTTATCAGGCACACTTGACTCCACAAGGCTTTGCAGTCTCTTTGCCATATCTTCATTGCTTATATTCTCACTGCCGGCTTCAATCTTATATTCTCTGGGCATTACACTGTCACCAAGCTTTACATAGTTTGAGTATATCGCTACCGTAGTGGAAAGACTGATGATAACTCCGGCACTTAGAATTGATATACTTGCAAGCGATATCGCATTGCCCTTCATTCTGTATAGAAGTCCGCTTATACTCAAAAACTTCTTAGATGTATAAAAGCTCTTATTATTTCTTTGCGCTTTCAAAATAAATACCGTAAAAGTTGCGTACAAAAGATAAGTCGCAAATATTGTGGCAAGCACAGCTACAAAGAAATAGTTAATAGAGGAAAGCAATCCGCCTACAAACAGTGCAATACCGTAACCCACTGACAGCAATATAAATCCTGCAAGCATTATTATGATTCTTGACTTAGGTTCCCCCTCACCTTTATGAGTTCTCTGTAAAAGTTCCATAGGTGTGGACATATATATTCTGAATCCGCTTACGATAATAACAATCAGGTAGAGAATCACTACCAAAACTGTAGTATTTATAAGTGCCGAAATACTGAAAGTATAGTCCATCAGCCTTCCGGACACATCCTTCATCAAAAAGTTTAAAAATAAAAAGCAAAGCTGACCGAATATATATCCGCCTACTATACCTGCAAACCATATGATTGCAAACAGTATAAAAAATTCAATACCGATAATCTTGCCTACATGTTTTTTCTCAAGTCCCAAGATGCCGTACAGTGCAAACTCCTTATTCCTCCTCTTTAACCAGAAATTTATAGCATACTGTACAAATATAAATGTAAATATTGCCAGAATAACTATTCCGAACTTTATAAGCGTCGGCAAAACCACATGCCTTGTTCTTACATAATTGTTGTTTACCAAGCTTGACATTACATTAAAAGAGTATCAGCATTATTCCTGATGACAGCACAAAAGGGAATTTCAAGTAATTTATTTGCTCTTAAGGTTTTGCAGCGCAAACTTTTTTGCCATTGAAAAACTCATACTTTCTCACCTCTGCCAAGCATAAACTCACTCTGATTTATTCTTTCCATAAAATCACTCTGAGATTCATTTTCACCTCTGTATATCTCATGGAATACAACTCCGTCTTTTATAAACAAAACTCTCTTTGCATAGGATGCCGCACGAAGTGAATGAGTCACCATCAAAACGGTCTGACCGTGTTCGTTGACCTGACGGAACAGATTCAAAATCATCTCGGAAGATGTGGAATCAAGTGCTCCTGTAGGCTCATCCGCCAAAAGCAGTGCAGGCTTTGTAATAACGGCCCTTGCAATAGCTATCCTCTGCTTTTGTCCTCCCGATACTTCATAGGGATATTTATCAAGCAGCTCCCCTATACCGAGCCTGTCTTTGATTTCATCAAGCCTCTCATCCATCAAGGATACTTTTTCCTCTGAAAGTACAAGCGGCAGATAAATATTGTCCTTATTACAAAACTGATCCAAAAGGTTGAAATCCTGAAATACAAATCCCAGCTCTTTTCTGCGAAATCTTGCAATCTCGTTACTCTTTAAAGTGGCAATGTCTTTACCGTTTAAACTTAAGACGCCTGATGTAGCCTTATCAAGTGTAGCTATTATATTTAAAAGAGTTGTCTTACCGGCTCCCGACTCACCCATTATAGAAATGAACTCACCCTTTTCTACCGAAAATTTCACTCCTTTCAGCGCCTCCGTTGTTATATCCTTTGTTTTTATATATTTTTAATATTCTTACATTCCAATATTGCCATGTTTACCTCCCTTTATATCGACTATTTTACATTCAATTTTTTTCTTGCCTGCATTTATCTAATATGACAAAATCCGGTTTAATCTTACAATCTTGTAAGTTTAGACCGGACTTTTAAATCAAAATTATCTTTTTTAAATATAAAGGAGAACTCACTGCCTATATTTAGCTCTGATTTTCACTTCTATTGTCGACATTTAAAAATTTGCAGCTATCTTTTCCTACCATATAAAGTCCAAGACCGCTTGACTTTTTCATTCATTCTGCCGTTAAATCCCGAATAACCCCTGTCAAAGATTTTCTTTTGATATCCTTTGAAGGAATTCCTATTCCGGTATCTCTTATACTTAACTTCGAAAGTTCCTTATCATAGAATATACTTATACTGCCATGACTTTGTGTATTTGAGGGCATTTGATATAACCTGCTCCAAAAAGTATGGAAAGCCATTTTGTATCACTTCACTACTCTTTCACGGTTTTTTTATATTTAAGTTTTATCTTCTTTTCAATAAAGATAATGAGTATTTCTTTTATAACACTGTTTAATACCTCATCCAGATCCACTTCACAGATGTCCATATCCGTACTTCTGTCTTTCAGCTTCAAATAGTTCATAGCCATATTTGTGTAATCTTCTATATAAAAATATCTGTTCCTTTAAGTCTTAATCAGCTCAGGCTTTATCCAAAAATCAGATTGCAGACCGTGATAGGTGTCTTGATCTGATGTATCCAAAGCAAGAAATACTCTTCCAAATCCTTTCTTTCTTCAATCATCTTATTTCTGAGAGTATTATTTTCTATTTGTATAGCCTTTTCCATTTCTCTCAGACATTTTCTTCTTTTACATAAGATCATCCACTCTATGATAAGAAAAGACCAACATGCAAAATAATATAAGTTTCAAGACTCAAGATGAAAATATTGCATATCAAGATTTGCAAATAAAAATACCCCTCCGAATACTAAAAGCATATCATATAGAAGGGTAATAAAAATACGATATTCACTTTTTTAAAAAGACCATAATCTGTCCATATCTACCTCACAAGATAATATCCCATACCTTTTTCAGTCTGTATAAGATCTTTATATCCGACATTATCAAGTTTCTTTCTAAGCCTCGTAATATTCACCGCCAAAAGTGTTGTCATCTATAAAATCATCACCCTGCCAGCAGTGATCCATAATGTCCTCTCTCCTTACTATCTGTCCTTTCGCATTAAAACAATGCCTCAAGTATAAGAAGCTCGGTCTTTGTAAGGTCTATCTCAAAAGCTTTCACCACTAAGCTTTTGCCCTTGAAGTATCCAGACTTATTCCTTCAAATGTCAATTTATCGACTTTGCATTGTATATTCATAAGTCCTTCTTAAAATTGCCTGTATTTTTTACTCTTGTCAGATTGATATCAATAGGCTTTGTAATATAGTCATCCGCTCCGAATTGCATTGCGGATACCATATCCATCGAATGTATGTGAAGAGATGAAAAATAATCGGTACATTTGAACTTTTGTCTGATTTTTTGAGTCCAATAAAAACCGTTGTAGTACGGCAAAGTGATATCCATAAGTACAAGGTCCGACTCAAATTCTTCTATCTCACCTGCCACATTGTTAAAGTCTTTCACAGACATTGTTTCATATCCCCACGCTCTGAGTTCATCTCCCAAAAGTTCCACTATATTTTCATCATCTTCCACAATAAATATCTTCATTTAATTAAACCTGTTCTCCTGCCAAAAGATTTCTCTATAAAATCATATATCTTCTTCTCTGCCCTGCTTGGTCTGTGATGAGAAGAGGTATAAGTACACCTTCCTTAGGCAGTCCAAGCCCTTCTCTTACGATCTTAACGCATTTAGCCACCTGACTTCTTTTAAGCTTATCAAGCTTTGTAGCTATAATTACAGGCTGATAACCGTTGTGCAAAATCCAGTCATACATCTGCTTGTCGTTCTTACCGGCTCATGCCTTATATCTATAAGCAAAAAGATACATTTTATCTGCTTTGAGGTGTGAAGATACCTTTCAATCATCTTACCCCATTTTGCCTTGGTTTCAATATTGGCATTGGCATAACCGTATCCCGGCAAATCCACAAAGTATATTTCATCATTCACTTTGTAGTAGTTTATAGTCTGCGTCTTTCCCGGCTGACTTGATGTCCTTGCAAGCGACTTTCTGTTCATAAGTGCATTTATCAGTGACGATTTTCCTACATTTGACTTGCCTGCAAAGACCAGTTCAGGCTCACTGTTTTCGGGAAACTTACTTGTTATACCGCATACAGTCTCAAGCTCCGCTTTTTATTATCATAAACACCTCACTTAACCAGTGCTACATCCAATACTTCTCTTATATCGCTTACATATACTATCTTAAGTCCGTCTGTAATCTCATTTGAAAGTTCCGCAATATCGGCTTCATTCTCCTTCGGCACACATACAGTCTTTACACCTGCCAGCTTCGCAGCCAAAAGCTTTTCTTTCAGACCTCCTATAGGAAGTACCCTACCTCGAAGAGTTATCTCACCTGTCATTGCCACATCCGCTCTCACCTTCTTACCTGTGATTGCGGATATTATGGCTGTAGTCATAGTTACACCGGCACTCGGTCCGTCCTTAGGAACGGCGCCTTCAGGTATATGCAGATGAATGTCGTTCTTCTCAAAGAAATCATCTTCTATAGCATATTCCTTTGCCATACTTCTTACAAGACTCTTTTGCAATACCTGCACTTTCCTTCATGACATCGCCCATATTTCCGGTAAGTGTGAGAGTTCCCTTGCCGGACATTATATTCACTTCAATACTGAGAGTATCTCCGCCCACGCTTGTCCACGCAAGCCCTGTAACAACTCCGACCTTAGGTTCTTTTTCCACCTCATCATATCTTACTTTTTCTTTTCCAAGATACTTAAATACACTCTTTTCACTGATTTTGAAGCTTTTTCTTTTGCCCTCAAGCGACTCTCTGGCACATTTTTCTGCAAATATCACCGATTCGCCTTGAGAGGTTTCTTACTCCGGCCTCTCTGGTGTAGTTATGTATTATCTTCCTGATTGCCTTGTCGCTGAAACTTATATGTCTATCTTTAAGACCGTTTGCTTCTATTTCCTTCGGCACAAGATACTTCTTTGCAATATGAAACTTCTCATTTCTCGGTATAAGAGCTTATCTCTATGATATCCATTCTGTCAAGGAGCGGTCTTGGAATCGTATCCAGAGTATTTGCCGTAGCTATAAATAAAACCTTTGACAAATCCAGAGGTATCTCAAGGTATCTGTCTCTAAAAGTCTTGTTTTGCTCTCCGTCCAGTACTTCAAGCAACGCCGATGACACATCTCCTTTATAATCTCTTGATGTCTTGTCTATCTCGTCCAATAAAAGCAGAGGATTCTCCACCTTTGCATTCTTTATGGCTTCCACTATTCTACCCGGCATAGCACCTACATATGTTCTTCTGTGTCCTCTGATTTCAGCCTCATCGCCTACACCTCCAAGGCTTATTCTCACATACTTTCTGCCAAGCGCCTTTGCAACACTCTTTGCAATGGAAGTCTTACCTGTTCCCGGAGGTCCCACAAGGCAGAGTATAGGTGAATTTCCGTCAGGATTTAATATCCTTACAGACAGATATTCTAAAATTCTGTCCTTAACCTTTTCAAGTCCGTAGTGGTCCTCGTCAAGGATTTTCTTTGCATGAAGTATATCATTGATATCTTCACTTTCTTTTCCGAAAGGCATTTCAAAGACAGTGTCCAAATATGTTCTGATAACATTCCCCTCAGGGCCGTTGTTGGCGGAAGTATTGAGCCTTAAAATATCTTTTTTAAGTTTTTCCTTGTACTCCTCAGGTAATTTTATATTCTCAAGCTTCTCTTCGTACTCATCGGTAATATTCTCATAGCCGCTGTTTTTTGCCATTTCATTTTGAATTACTTTAAGATGTTCTCTGAGAATATAATCCCTTTGATTTTTTGAAATATCCTTATCAACTTCAGACTTGATTCTGTCTGAAATCTCTTTTCTGTCTATGGCCTCGCTCATTATTTCCATAAGAAGCATTGATTCTTCTATAGGAGTCTTTGCGGCATTGATTATCTTTCTCTTCTCATAGTTTAAATTGAGTGCAAGTCTGAGTCCGTCCAATAGCTCCGGCAAAGACTTTACAGCCAGTAAGTCGTTAAGGAAGTTCTTTCTGAACCTCTCGTTTACATCACTATATCCCCTCATTGTAAGGTGGAGGCTTCTTATCATCCTGTCAAAGCCTTCTTCAGATTCCATACTCCTCTACATCAGCTTCATACTCATTATGGGGCGATGCAATCCATTGATTTTTAATTTTCCTCGTCTGACTGCCCTTACCAAAACCTCCGTTACACCGTTGTCCTTTTTCATTTACACTCTCTACCTTTGCAATAACACCGTTGGTCTCAGTGTATGCGCTGTCTTTTCTTTCAGTGTCGTCATCCGATTTGAATCTTAAAAGAAACAACTCTTCATCATTGTCATAGGCCTCAAGCTGTACCTTCAGTTTTTCTCTGTCGTCAGCTGAAAATCCCTATCACTTCTCCCGGAAAGATTACCTGCCCCTTTATCAATATTGTTTTTAATCTGTTCATTTACTCCCTATATATACAATACCCCCGGTATAGCCGAGGGTAAGTAAATTCTAAGCGCTTTCGCTGTTTTCATTAGTTGCTTTTATCTTTTTTGCTCTTACAGATTTGTCTCTGTATACAATATCAGGCTCACCACCGTCTATTGTCTCTTTTGTGATAGTACAGATACCGATATTCGGGTCTGAAGGTATCTCATACATCATCTCGGTCATAACGCCTTCAAGTATGGACCTTAAACCTCTTGCACCGATCTTTCTTTCAAGTGCAAGGTTGGCCACTTCTTCAACCGCAGATTGATCAAACTCAAGCTTAACGTCATCAAGCTCAAAAAGCTTTTGATACTGCTTTGTGATGGCGTTCTTAGGCTTGGTCATTATCTGTACAAGTGCATCTTTATCAAGCATATCAAGTGATACTGTAACAGGTACACGACCGATAAACTCAGGTATAAGTCCGAACTTGGTCAAATCTCCCGGAAGTACCATCTTGAAAAGCTCGTCTATTGACTTTGAGTTTTTCTCAACCACATCCGAATTGAATCCGATGCTTCCCTTTGAGAGCCTGTTCTCAACTATCTTTTTCAAGTCCGTCAAAAGCTCCGCCACAGATAAACAATATATTTGTGGTATCTATCTGTATAAGCTCCTGCTGCGGATGCTTTCTGCCGCCCTGTGGCGGTACTGAAGCAATACTTCCTTCAAGTATCTTAAGCAGTGCCTGCTGTACGCCTTCACCCGATACATCTCTGGTGATTGATGCATTTTTCAGACTTCTTTGTTATCTTATCAATCTCATCTATATAAATAATGCCGTATTCGGCTCTCTTTACATCACCGTCAGCAGCCTGAATAAGCTTGAGAAGGATATTCTCGACATCCTCTCCTACATAACCGGCCTCTGTAAGTGTGGTAGCATCCGCAATCGCAAACGGAACATTCAAAATCTTTGCAAGAGTCTGTGCCAAATATGTCTTACCTGAACCTGTAGGTCCAAGCATTAAAATATTACTCTTTTGGATTTCCACCTCTGAGCTTTTCTTTGATTTAATTCTCTTATAATGATTGTATACCGCTACGGACAATACCTTCTTCGCATCATCCTGTCCGATAACATAATCATCCAAAAACTTCTTGATTTCCTTAGGTTTTAAGAGATTTATATCATTTGAAGCATCATAGTAATCTGATACTCCGTCAAGCTCCTCTTCAAGTATTTCAGAACATAATTCTATACATTCATCACAAATATATACTCCGTTCGGACCTGAAAGAAGTCGTCTTACCTGATCGGATGTTTTTCCACAAAATGAGCAACATATTTTGTCCTTGTTGGCCATAATACCTCCTTAGTGGTGTTCTATAACCTTATCTATAATACCATAGGCAAGAGCCTCCTCGGCAGACATATAATTGTCTCTCTCAGTATCTCTTTCTATGACCTCTATCGGCTGATTTGTATTCTCAGCCAAAATCTTATTCAATTTTTCTTTTGTCTTTAAAATCTGTTCTGCGACAATCTTAATCTCTGTAGCCTGTCCCTGTGCACCGCCTGAAGGCTGATGTATCATAATCTCGGCATTCGGAAGCGCATATCTCTTGCCCTTTGTTCCGCCTGCAAGTAAGAAAGCTCCCATACTTGCCGCCATACCCATACAGATGGTGGATACATCACATTTTACATACTGCATTGTATCGTATATCGCCATACCGGCTACAACACTTCCGCCCGGGCTGTTTATATAAAGATTTATATCCTTTGTAGGATCTTCAGACTCAAGGAAAAGAATCTGTGCCACTACAAGACTTGCAGTAACATCATTTACCTCTTCTCCAAGGAATATTATTCTATCTTTTAATAGTCTTGAGTATATATCAAAAAGCTCTCTCGCCTCTGCTTGTAGACTCAATGACTGTAGGTACTAAACTCATAAAACTCCTATCTAAATTGTAATCCTTTAATACTCCAATAAGCCAGCCTGAGGCTGACTTATCTTCACTAATACATTATACTAATTTAGCATTTTCTACCAAAAAGTCAATTGCTTTTTGAACTGCGAGATCGTCAGCCATCTGCTTTCTCTCATTCTCACCGAAGAATCCCTTAATCTTCTCAAGTTCCATCTTGTAAGAATCCGCAATCTTCTGAAGCTCCGCATTTATCTCATCTTCGCTAACCTGAATGTTTTCTTTCTTAGCTACTTCTTCAAGCACAAGTCTTGTCTTAATCTGCTTTAAAGCCTGTGGTTTGAACTGATTATTAAGGTCCGCTTTTGACATACCTGTTATCTGAAGATACTGATCAAGTGTGATACCCTGACTCTGCATTCTTCTGCCGTAGTCCGCTACAAGTCCTTCAACCTGTGCATCTACCATAGGATCCGGAATATCCATAGTTGAAGTCTCGATAAAGCTTATCAACTATAGCATTCTCATTCTCTGTTGCCGCTCTCTTTGCCTTAGCCTCTGAAAGCTGCTTTCTTAAGTCTTCCTTGTACTCATCCATTGTATCAAACTCGCTGATCTCACTTGCGAAAATCATCATCAAGCTCAGGAAGCTCTTTCTTCTGGATTTCCTTTTACCTTACAAGCAAAATACTGCTGCCTTGCCTGCAAGATCCTTCATCTGATAGTTCTCAGGAATGTGATATTTACATCGAAGTCCTCACCTGCATTATGTCCGATTATCTGATCCTCAAATCCCGGAATAAATGTACCTGAACCGATAACAAGCGGATAATCCTCGCCCTTACCGCCGTCAAATGCTACTCCGTCAATCTTTTCCTTCAAAGTCAAGTGTGATATTGTCACCCGTTTTCTACAGGTCTGCCTTCAACTGTGATAAGTCTTGCATTCTTCTCCTGCTCGCTCTTAAGTGCACTTGCGATATCGTCGTCGTTTACAACTTCATCAGCCTTCTTTACTTCGATACCCTTGTACTCGCCAAGCTCCACCTCAGGTCTTACTGCAATCAATGCCTCATATACGAAATCCTCGCCCTTTTTAGCGTTCTTGATTTCTATCTGTGGTCTTGAAACTATCTCAAGCTCACTTTCTCTTGCAGCACTTGGATATGATGCATCAAGCACGAAGTCTATAGCATCCGGAATCAGGCTGTCTGCGCCGTACATCTTTTCAAAAACATCCTGTGTAACATGTCCTTTTCTAAATCCCGAACATTGAATCTATTTTTATTTTTTTCTTAAAGGAATCAGCTATAGCCTTGTCAAATTCTTTTGCATCTACTGTGACTGTAAGCTTTGCCATATTTTTTTCTAATTTTTGTACTTCTACACTCATTAAAGTTTCTCCTTGTTTCATAAATGCCTTCAAGAGGCACATCTGGTATGCTATTATATCATAAACATAGCCCTCATACAACTGTGATTAAAAAGTTTAAAGATTATTTATGTAAAAATTATTTATCGCATGTGACTGCCAAACAACCTGCCACATAATCACTCTCTTTGTAAAAGACTTAAAGGCATTACAAGAATATCCTGCACCCTTGCTGCCATACTCTTTTTATATAACGTTCTCTATCTTCAGGTGAATAATCATATATACCCTGCCGAGTAGGTGTGTCCGCCCTGCAAATCTGCTTCGAACTGCAAACTCTCCGTCTTTATATTTATATTTTTCCTGCAGCACCTACCGCTGTAGTTTCAAAAACACCCTCAAAAGCTATGTTTACCCGCATCAAGAGCTACAACCTTTTCCAGACTCTCACCTGTAGTTGTATCAAACTGCGAAATATCATTTCCATCAATCTTTAAATTCTTTCCATATAAATGCACAATGGCTCTGTTTCTATTCTCATGATTAAATTCATTAGCCTTAGCCTGTCTCTTTTTTATTAAAAGCTCATCATAACAACAAAAGAGTACCGCCCAAATTACCACTACTACCGCAACAATCAAAATCGTGTTATTCATAATCTCTCCAAAATATTTTTCTACACTTTATATATTAAAAGCACGAATATTATAACAAATATAAGTTAAATGTACAATATTTCCTATACCTGTTATATACAAATATTTCCTTTAATTGTTGCGAAAAATTATGTATACTGATTTTTGAACCGGAAAATCGGGTGAAACAGTCTTATACTTTAGCTGTAAGACACTTTTTGAAACAGAATCAACTTATACTATGGAGGAATACTATGGAAAATATAGAAATAGAAAGAAAGTTTCTTGTAAAAATACCGGATAATCTTGATACATATGAGGAGGATAGATATGACTCAAGGCTACTTAAATACCTCCCTGTAGTCAGAGTACGAAAAGAAAACGACGACTACGTACTGACCTATAAGGGCAGCGGTCTGCTCTCACACAGTGAATACAATCTTCCACTGAATAAAGATGCATTTGGGCATTTGCTAAAAAAATGTGACGGTATCATTATATCAAAGAGCAGGTATAAAATTCCGATTAAAAATAATCTTACAGCGGAACTTGATATATTTCAAAGGTGACCTTGAAAGTCTCAAACTGGTAGAGGTGGAGTTTAAATCGGTAGAAGAAGCAAATAATTTCACTCCTCCCGAATGGTTCGGCGAAGATGTGACTACAGATAGCAGGTATCATAATTCGTATATATCTAAGTACGGGTTACTTAAGTGGAGATACTGAAAAAAGGAAAAGAAGGCTTTATACACCTCCTAAAGCCTTCTTTTGCATTATCTTGCCGCCATATAGATATTGTACATATCATTATAGTCAAGTGATTTGAAACTTCCTATACTTCTTGATTTATTATAGGAACAGTTTACTGCCAAGTCCTCACAGTCTTTTTCGCTTACCTCTCTGTTAAGAAGTTCGTGTAAACTTACAGGCATTCCTACAGATTTGAAAAACTCTACTGTTCTTTCAATCCCTATATCAGCAGCCTTTTTATCATCAGTCTCAGCTACTCCGTATACTTTTCTTGCAAAGCTTGCAAATCTTGATATATTTTCATTCTTTACATAGTTTGCCCAAGAAGCCCAAACGGCACTTAGAGTTGCACCATGTGTTGAATCAAAGAGTGCCGATATAGCCATCCCAAGCTGATGGCATGACCAGTCACCGTCTCTTGGTGTATCACCTTTAGCGCCCAGTCCTGTAAGACCTATATGAGATACACTGCCGCACCACATTATTTCACTCATCGCCTCATAATCGGCAGGATTTTCTACCCCTACAGGGCCATACTTAATAATATCCCTAAAGAGTCCCTCAGCCATCTCATCTGTCAAATGATTGCCCAAAATATTTGTAAAATACCTCTCAGATGTGTGCATAAAGATATCGGCTACGCCGGCACCTATCTGATACTTAGGTAAAGTATAAGTAAGCTCGGGATCCATTATAGCAAACTTGCATCTGTTATAATCTGTGGTAATACCTTTCTTTATATGAGTTCCTGTAACATCATCTGTAAGCACTGCGGAATCACTGGTTTCAGAACCTGCCGCCGCAATAGTCAAAACAGTGCCGATAGGAGTGGACTTTTCCACCTTCTTTCTTTGAAAGAAAAACTCTTCTATATCTGTATCCGGATTTGCCACACCGATTGCAACAAATTTTGCGGTATCTATTACACTTCCGCCACCTACCGCCAGTACAAACTCGGCTCCGAACTTGAGAGCCTCCTTTGTCATCTCCTTTGCCTTACTTAAAAGAGGATTCGGTACAACACCGCCAAGTAAGAGTACATCCATACCCTCAGACTTTAACTTATCTTCCACCAAATCAAGCAGTCCGCTTTTCTTTGCACTGTTTCCACCGAAGATAACCGCAACCTTCTTTACTCCGAACTCTTTTATTAAAGTACCGATATCATTCCTTGTTCCGGCTCCGAAAACAATCCTTGTAGGTGAATAATAATTAAACTTTTGCATATGCTACCTCACTTTTCATTTTATTTTATTTATCAGACCCATATAGTCACTACAATACTTCTCATAAAAGCGGCTTTTAAAACTTCCTTAAAATGTTCTCTTTCATTTTCTGAAAGTGTATTTATCTTAACGCCTTTTTAAGCAACTCATCTTCATAAAGCCTCTCCTTTTTCATCCCAGATTTCTCTCTCATAAATGCTGCTTTCTATGGCAGCCTCCTTTATAATTGCTCTGTCTTCTTCTGAAAGTTTACTCCATGTCACATCAGAGCAAAGTTGCATTTCAGGAACTCTGGTATGTTCATCCTTAGTATAATACCCGCATATTGAAAGTGAAGTGCCGAAATATAAGACGGAGTATTATTCTCCGCACCGTCTATTACACCTCTTTGAAGCGCACCGTATACTTGCCCGTACTCCATGGCAACAGGCTCCGCCCCAAGCATTCTCACCATATCTTTCATAAGTTCAGACTGCTGTACTCTTATCTTAAGTCCCGACAAATCCGAAATATCCTCTATAGGCCTTTTACTGTTATAAAAGCTTCTGGCACCTGCAGTATAAAATGACAGCGGCTCAATGCCTGAACCTTCAAAATCCTCAAAAAAATTTCCTTTCCGACATCACCTGACAAAACATTCCACATATGCTCATCATCTCTGTAAAGATACGGCATCTGCAAAAACATTGAGTATAGGAATCTCATTTTGAAAGCGGTGATATGGAAGCTCTTTGCAAAATCTATTCCTCCAAATTTTATCGCTTTTATAACGCTAAGCTCATCCCAAGCTTTCCGTCATACACCACATTTATGATTATCCTGCCCTTACTTTTTCTTTTGACCAACCTGCAAATTCAAAAAGCTCCAAGCGTGGTAGGGTAATCCTTCGGATGATTTTCGGCATAGGTAAATACATACTCCGCCGACATTCCCTTTCTTACACATGATGTATTAAATACGGCAAAACAAAGTACAATAAGAAGCCAAACCCTAACCCTCATCGCTTTATTTTCTCCGATATATCTCCAAACACCTTCTTATAATTATCTCCTACAACCCTCTTTGTAAGAATATAACCGTTTGTATTGTCTGTAAAAATGATAAGCATTGCCCGGAAATCTTAAAAGGCCTTTATCTTCTTCCAATCTATATACTCGCGCTTGCCCTCTACCTCTACGGCGATACCCCTGTCACCAAATTCCAGGCTAAGCTCCTTTAGTGTCTTTGCATTCCTCCTTGCCCTGTTATACATAATCACAGGCTGAAACAACACAAAGAAAAGTACCGCTATTACAAGCACCACCCTAAGTAAGTCGGTAGCATCATCCCACCTTGCATATATCAGTGCAATCATCGCAACTGTAAAAAAATAGTATTCACAATCCCAGCAAGTGAAGAATATAGAAAAAGAAAGACAGCTTAAAAAGTTCAAAAGCTGTATTCTTGTAGTTAAATTTGTAATTCATAGGACCTCCAAATATTAAAAAGTGAGTATCGCTTTACAATCAATAAAACTATGTTTATTCTATATCAAAACATAATAGTTGGCAAATGATCTAAACAAATTTAATAAGATAGGATTTTTCAAAAACCCTATCTTATTCACGCACTTAATTATTATTATAAATATTTTTCTACATTATCGTATATCTTTGTCTTATTTATCTTAAAACAGTTATATACTTTCAGCATATTTCTTCTATCTTGTAACTTTTTATCAGCATAAATATTTATATTCAAGCGCTTATTGTTATGCCAAAGCTTAAAGTTAAGGTTCTTCCAATCCTTTTGGCATATTAGGGCTCAATGATAAGTTCTCCTTATCATCTGTCTTAACTCCCGCAAAGCCAAAAACAATTACCTGCCATACACCGCCTGCATTTGCCGCATGTATACCTTCTCTTGTGTTTTTCTGCAAATTGAGTAAATCAATAAAAAGCCGCTCTCCTTAAATATCTGTATGCCTTACCTTTATCACCTGTTCTTAAACCTACTATAGAGTATATTGCAGGACTTAGTGATGATCCATGCAATGTTCTTTTTCATAATAGTGATAATTATCTCTTATTTCTTCTGCAGTAAACTCATTCTCTAAAAGATACATAAGCATAACTACATCCGCCTGCTTTTATAAGAGATGTCTTATCAACAGCAAGTTCTTTTTAATATCTCAGGTCTTATTGGCCAGTCATTTTCATCATATTTTTCTATAATACAGTCCTTTAATTCAAAAATATCCCTCAAATTGCTCAAGTATATTTCTACCGGCCATTTTAGGAAGATATATCTTATCTGCAATTGACTTAAGTTCTTCGGCTTCTTCATCTGAAAATTGTGCCTTTTTCAAGAACATCTTTATAAAGACTTCTGTTATCAGCTTTTAACTCATCCAGCTTTCTCTTTACATACAGCAAATTCCAACGTGCCAAATAATTTGTATAAACATTATTATCCACAGGTTCATGCCATTCATCAGGACCTGTCACTTTACGGATCTCATATCTGTCGTCTTTTTCTATATACTCACAGCGACTTGCCCAAAAACCTTGCAGTTTCTATAAGTATATAAATTCCTTTATTATAGAAAAATTCCAAATCACCCGTAATTCGTGTATAGTTGTAAACTCCGTATGCCACTGCCGCACTCACATGATGCTCATAATCTGCCACATAGCATCTGTAACAACTCCCATCAGGCTCTATAGTATAAGCAGGACACTGCTCAGTTCCATCATCCGCAGATTCCCATGGATATTGCGCCCCTTTATATCCGTTTTTAAGCGCATTTTCCTTTGCAGCATCAAGTAGTCTATATCTGTAACTAACGAGATTTTTTGCAATATCCGGAAAAACATATGAAAAGAATGGTAACATAAAAAGTTCTGTATCCCAAAAAGCATGACCTCCATACTCTTCTCCGGTCAAAAGCTTTGCCCCTATATTTATGCTGTTATTTGTAGAACTTCCTGTACTCATAAGATGGAATATATTAAAATCTTATAGCCTTATTAAGATCTTTCATCGCAATCAATTTTTAATGTCTGCCATATCCCACAACTTATTATACTCAAAACAATGTTCTCTAAGCTCTTCACAAAAATCCATTTTCTATAAAGTCTGTAACTTCTTTAGTAACACATTTCTTTATTTCTTCTTTGCGTACATCATTCTCCGTATATACCGATATATATTTTATAAAGTTTATCTTTTTCACCAGCTTTTACTTTTTACATCACCAAATTCTATACTCTTTTCTCCAAAAGAATTAAAATTCCGATTGCTGAGTACAGGTTCACCTTCTTTAAAAGCTTCTATATAGCTACCTACGCCAGTATGAAGATCTCTGTCTCTTGTAGCAACTTCTATATAGTTTCCGCCAAAATCACTTAACTTCTCATTCTTTTAAAGTCTTTGTATGTTTGACCTTAAATCTGGGAGCATCCGCAAAGTTGATTATAGTTCCATCAGTTTCCTCTCCACCTCTATTATTCCGTCATAATTTATCGGTGTAAGATTATAGATAACACCGATCCTATGTAAATTTTTCCTACTTACAAAACGACAGCCTTCTATTTTTGTCTCTCTTCCTTTACTGTCTCTAAGAAACAGAGTTTTCCACAGAATACCATTTTTAGATCAAGCTCCCTCAGGTATTCCAAGATTTCACAATCTTCTATTCCTATAAGCTCTTTTCCTATATAGAATCTAATTCCCAAAGGATTTGGTAATGTCACAAGTTCTCTCATAAAAAGGTTTCAGATTTATCGAAAACTCCGTTTATATAAAAAGTAAGGCAGAGAAATTTTTGTTCCTTCCTCATGACTTCCTCTTATACCAGGTAGGAATTTGACAAGGCAAATAAACTTTCAAATTTAAGATTCTCTTTCTCATTATACAGACTTTCCGGAATAATAAACTCATCTGTACTCTTAAGTGCTTTTATTTCATCTTCAAAAATATTTATACTATCTTTTCTTTCCATTATTTTTATTCCTCCGCCTGTACTTTCAACTATGTGCTTTCCTGAGAATATAAATGTAAGCACCGGAGGTATTATCATAATAATCGTAATACAAAAGCATTGGATTATTATCTTTGTAGAATGTACTCCTTAAATGCCGCCAAACCAAGAGCCAGAGTATATTTATTTCTTTCCTGTAAAAATATTAACGGACCTAAGTAATCATTCCATACCGTAATCATATTTAATACCGCAACAAGTATCAAAGAAGGCTTAAGTATCGGCATAAATACTTTTAAATAAATTTGGAAAGCATTTGCTCCGTCTATTCTTGCCGCCTCTTCAAAAATCCTTAGGTACACTAAGTAAAAATTGTCTCATCAAAAATATATAATAAGCAGACCCGAACCATGCAGGTACAATAAGAGGTTTAAGCGTATTGATCCAGCCAAACTTGTTAAATTCCATATATTGCGGAATCATTGTAACATCCCAGGGAATCATCATTGTGGCCATAAGTATCATAAAAAGTATATCTCTGCCTTTAAACTCAAATCTCGCAAATCCATATGCAACCAATGAACAGGAAATAACCTGCCCAAGCGTTGTAAGAGCTGTAACAAGAATTGAATTAAACAAGTATGTACCAAACGGCTGTGACTTCCATGCCTTTATAAAATTTTCAAAATGCCATTGTGATGGTAAAAACTTTGTGGAAAAGCTATAGCTTCAGCCTCTGTCTTAAATGCCGAGAAAACCATATAAATAAAAGGAGCGGTAAAATAAATAGCAAATATTATCAAAAGAAAATAGATAACAAATTTTTGTTTTTAGATAAATGCATATCTATGCTTTCCTCCTTTTTATATTTTTCGAGTTTTCTGATTGATTAAAATACCCAGCTTGATGATGTTCTGAAAACAAGCATCGTTAATATCAAAATAATAACAAACATTACCCATGCATTAGCACTCGCATAGCCAAGTTTATGATGTTTAAATGCATTGTTATATGTGTATAAAGCCATAAAAATATGTTGATTTTTAAAGGGCCTCCACCTGTTAAAAAGCATAACCAGTGTTACCTGCTGGAACGAGCTTATTATTGAGGTTATCAAGTTAAATAATAGTGTTGGAGTTATAAGTGGCAATGTTATCGAAAAGAACTGCCTAAAAGAGGAGGCTCCGTCAAGCGAAGCCGCCTCATAAAGAGTTGTTGAAATCCCTTAATATCAGTATAGAAAATAAGCATCATAGAGCCTACTCCGAATGCACTTGCTATTATAACCGCCAGCATTGCATACCCCGGATCCACAAGCCATTTCGGTCCCTTTATACCTAAAAAGAGAAAGTAAATAATTTAAAATACCATAATCACTGTTAAGTATCCAACTCCAAATTATAGAAACAGCTACTCCGGATATTACAGAAGGAATATAAAAATAGTTCTGAATATCTTTGTGTGTTTTTACAGGTTGAGCTATAAGCATAGCTAAAACAAAGCTATTGCCATATTAAGCGGCACAAAAAAACCGCTGCATATTTTAAACTTATGATCAGAGATTTTTGAGAACTGCTTTATCTCTTGTAAACATCTCTATGTAGTTTCCGAATCCTACAAACTGAGGTTTTGCCTGTAAGCGACCAATTATAAAAACTCATTATAAGAGAAAATATTAAAAGGTCCCAATGTAAATACCAAAAACCTATTATCCAAGGTAGAATAAATAAATATGGTGTTATTTTTATTGATTTTTGCATAATTATTGTTGTGCTGCTTGTTCAAGTGTTTCTTTTATGTCTTTATATGTACTTGGATTAAACATTTCTTCAAAGCTTAAAGAAAGATTTTCAGAAACCTCGGACCAGTTTTTTCTGAATAAAACTTGCAGGAGTATATCCGGCACTTTGCTTAAGCATCTCATAGAATGGTGCATAGGTGCTGTCATCCATTATCTTTTTCAGACTCTATTACAGTCTCAAGAACCGGAAGTTCAAGACCTATTCTTGCCTTATTAGCTTCTTCACCTGTCCAATACTTCATAAACTCCCAAGCTGCATCCTTATTCTTACTGTCTTTTGACATTGCAATACCCTGAAGAACTTAATATACTTACAGACGGCTTTGAACCGAAGTTTGGCAGTTTAGTGATACCATAGTTCATATTATCTTCATTTTAAAAGAGTTTATAGACCATGAACCGTATATATACATAGCAACCTGTCCTGCTCTGAATTCATCTGTACCGTTTCCCTCTGTTACAGCCGCAACTTCTTCTTTTTGCCATATCTTGGAACATCTTAAATACTTCCTGTGATTCCTCTGAGTCTATCTTACCCTTCATATCTCCTTTATCATCACAATAAGCTGTACCGTTACTCCATAGATACATTTCAAAGTCATATGGATCCGGCTTCATTTGGAAGGCAAATCCCTTTGCGTTTGTTTTCTCAGAAATTGTCTTAGCCGCAGTTCTTAAGTCATCCCATGTGAAGTTTTCACCCGGTAAGTCAACTCCTGCCTCTTCAAACAAATCCTTATTATAGAATAAAGCATGTGTAGTAAAAGCCTACAGGCATACCGTAAATATTGCCTTCTATAGAATTGTAATCCCAGAGAGCCGAATAATAATTCTTCTTAAAATCCTCTCCCTCTTTCTCAATGTATGAGTCAAGTGGCTCAAGTCCCTCATAGTATGCAGGATAATTCCACATATACATAATATCCGGTGCATCCTTAGAGCCCATACCTGCACTTATCTTAGTATCAAAATCTCTTCCATAGGCCTCCAGAACCACTTCAATATCATCATGTGATTCATTAAATTTGTCCACAAGGCTTTTGTTGCTTATCTATATCTTCCGCAACATCCCATGAAGCGAATCTAACCTTAACTTTACCATTCTTAGACTCACTGCTGTTACCACCTGATGCACAGGCTGATAAAACCGTACTTGCGCACATAAGCGCGATACAACTCATAGCTATTTTTCTTTTTCATAAACACCTCACGTAAATTTTTAGTAAATTTATTATATCATTTACTTATAAAAAGTAAATAATTACTGTTTAATTCTTATTTAAGTCCTGTATTAATAAGTTTTTCTCTTTTATTTTTATTGTGTTTAAAAGTTAGTAAATTTTACTAAAATAATTGACTGAGGATATCTTCTATGCTAATCTCTATTTATTAGTGATAAACTTTAAAAAGCAAATATTACCATATATTATGCATATCACTTTATAGCGTATTGGAGGTTTTATGATAAGACAAAAAAGCGTTGGGAAGATGAAGAGTTGATTATGATAGGGAGGGCAGAAGCAAGAGCTGATTTTAAACACAGCTCTGTATTTTCACGTACTGTTGACCTTAACGGTGATTGGAAATTTATTTTTTTAGAAGCTCCCAGTATTCTCCAGATTCTTTTAGAGCTCTCTTTGATGACAGTAAATGGGATAATATCAAGGTACCTTCTTGTTGGCAGAGAAAAAGGCTACGGACATAATCATTATACAGATGTATGGTATTTATTCCCTATCAACCCTCCATTTGTTCCATCAAAAATCCTACCGAATATATAGAAGAAAGTTTAATATTGATATTATAAATCCAAATGAAAAGATTATTTTACGATTTGATGGAGTAAGTAGCGCATATGATATATGGGTAAACGGAAAGCACATAGGTTACAGTAAGGTAAGTAGACTCGGAAGTTCATTTGATATAACAGAATATGTATGCCCGTGTCTCAATCAGATTACAGTAAGAGTTTATCAATGGTCTGACAGTTCTTATCTTGAATGTCAGGATATGTGGTGGCTATCAGGCATATTTAGAGATGTGTATTTACTTTTTGTACCACAAGACGGAGTAAATGACATTAAAATAGTATCAGACTTTGATGCTTTAACAGATACCGGATCACTGGATTTATCTATTGCAATGTATAAAGAACAAAATATAAATGTATCGGTTGAGTTACTTGGATTAAATAATGAACCAATTATAAAAGAAAATATTCTTTCCGATAAAGAAGTCTTCAGTTTTTAAAAACGAACTCAAAAGTAAGTCCCATGGAGCGCTGAATGTCCAAATCTTTTATAAGCTTAATATTGTAGTCAGCGATAACAAAAATTATAGATGAGGTCACAAACTATGTCGGTTTTCGAAGAGTTTCTATTGAAAATGGAACCATTTGTATAAATGGAAAAGCTGTACTCTTTAACGGAGTAAATATGCATGACTTCTCACCTGAAGGCGGTTTGACCGTTGATACAGCAATAATCGAAAAAGATATTAAGCTGATGAAGTGCCACAATATCAACGCTGTACGATGTGCACATTATCCCAAAGCATCATATTTTTATGATCTTTGTGATAAATACGGTTTATATGTAATTGATGAAGCCGATTTGGAAAATCACGGTTTTGAATGGATAGAACATTATAAGTGGATCAATGAAGAAAAGAGCTGGGAAAATGCATATGTTGACAGAGTTGAGAGGATGATAAAGGAACATAAAAATCACCCGTCTATCATAATGTGGTCACTTGGAAATGAAGCATCTACAGGTCCAAATATAGACGCACAGGCAAAAGCTGTGCGTAAACTCGATAATAGCCGTCTTATACACTATGAAGGTGATATGAATGCCGATATCGGCGATATATATTCTACAATGTATACCAGGCTCGATGGAATGGTTAGGATTGCTCAAGGAAATGATGCACATAATAAGCCACATATTTTATGCGAATACGGTCATAGCATGGGAGTCGGTCCCGGAAATCTTGAGGAGTATCAGGAATTATTTGAAAAATATGACAGACTTCAAGGTGGCTTTATATGGGAGTGGTACGATCAAGGTTTTATCTGAAAAAGATGAAAACGGTAATACTGTTTATTGCTATGGTGGTGATTATGGTGATACTCCAAATAACAGTAATTTTTGTTTGGATGGACTGCTTTCTCCTGACAGAAGAATTTCTACAGGTCTTAAAAATTATAAGCAGGTCATAAGACCCTTTAAGGCAAGCATATTTGATGTCAATACAGGAGAAATAAGTATAAAAACAAAAAATACATTTTCAGATACTTCTGATATCAGTCTTATTTATAAGATTCACCAAGATGAAAGCTGTATTTTTGAAGGTTCGATTCCAACACTTGATATAAAAGCGGATGTGAATCAAAACTTATCATTTCTGATATTGTATCAGCATACAAATATTTTGATAATAGTGCTGACTGTTATATTGATATATCATTCGTCTACAATAAGGATATGCCGTTTTGTGAAAAAGGATATGAAGTGTCCTTTGACCAGCTTTTTAATAAAAGCGGCATTAAAGAATGATACTCAAATTTATGAAGAAAAAGTCCGGAAATTCAAGCTGTGAAATACTTGAAACCAACACATGTTTTGAAGTCAGAGGTAAAAGACTACTCTGTAAAATTTGATAAAATAACAGGAGATCTGCTTAGTTTAGAAAGTAAAGGTCAAAATATATTCACAAAAGGTCCTTCCTTAAATATGATGAGAGCTGCTATAGACAATGATATGTATAAGGTTGATGATTGGTACAATAAGTATTTTTATACAAAAAGCAGCAAGAACAGTCAGAATATTTTGATGCTCATGAGTATGAAGGCTTTATAAAGATAAGTATAGGAAAACATTTCTCTCCTTTAAGTATGGCATTTCGGTTTTAAAGCCGAATATAATTACTATATTTTCCCTGATAGAAAGATAGTTATGAATCTGGATCTAAAAGGCTTTTAAAAAGACAAGTTTTGCCCCTGAGTTTATTCCAAGAATAGGAATAGAGCTCAGATTGCCTTCAACATTTACAAATGTAAAATGGTATGGATTAGGTCCTGACGAAAATTATCCCGATATGAAATCACATGTTAAATATGGAGTATATTCAAAAAAACATAGAAGATATGAGCACTGTTTACATAAAGCCTCAAGAAAATGGTCATCGTGAAGGAACAGATATTATAGAGTTAAACAGCAAAGAAGATACTCTTGTTATAAATTCTTTGAAAAATAGGTTTTTAATGTCCATAACTATACCATAGAGACCTTTGGAAAAGGCAAAACATTGGAATGAACTTGAAACAATTGATGAGGTCATCTTTACATATAGATGCCAAACATTCGGACTTGGCAGTAACTCATGTGGTGAAGAACAGACCTATAAAAATAAAGTGCGTTTAAATGACTATCATTTAAACTTAACTTTTTGAATTTTAATATATAAAGGGTAAAATATGACTTTAGGAATAGCAGGACTTATAATTGTCACCATTATTTGGGGTGGTGGCTTTGTAGCAAGTGATATAGCGTTAAGTGAGCTGAGCCCCTTTGAAATAATGAGCTATAGGTTTTTAATTGCAAGTATAATAATGGGAGTTTTTGCATGGAAAAATTTAAAAACCATACATAAAGATGAGATTATATATGGCTCTATACTTGGAATCGCCTTGTTTTTGGGATTTGCATTACAAATAATAGGACTTAAGTACACTACACCCTCAAATAACGCTTTCCTTACTGCAACAAATGTAGTTATGGTTCCTTTTATAGCATATTTTATCGGCAGAAAAAATCTTAATAAGGCAGATATCATAGGTTCATTTACAGCTTTGATAGGTGTAGGGTATTATCTATACAAAGTAATTTCTCCATAGGTATCGGTGATCTATTCACACTTTTTTTGTGCTTTTAGGGTTTCGCTTTCCAAAATATATCTAACGGGTATATTTGGGATAAGACCTTCAATATTAAATTTTTTTACAGATGTTTACAGCTTTTTGTTTATCCGCTATAGGGTCTTTTTATTCAGTGGCAGTATTAATTTATCACTTTCAAAGCAGGGAATTTCTGCTATAATCTATCTTGGAGTTGTAAGTACCGCACTATGTTATTTTCTGCAGACTGCTGCACAAAAAAACATGTTGACGAAACAAAAGTCGGCAATCACATTATCCATGGAAGCGGTGTTTGGAACATTATTTTTCAATTATTCTTTTGGGAGAAAAACTAAGCCTTAAGATGGTGATAGGCGGGATTATGATATTATCCGCTGTTTTAGTATCCGAACTGCATTTTTAAAGAAAAACAATAATAACACATACGGAGGCGGCTGTATGGTAACAATAAAGGACATTGCCGATAAGGCAAAAGTTTCACCTGCAACGGTTTCAAGAGTATTAAATCATGATGACTCTTTAAATGTCAAAGAAACAACCAGAAAACGTATCTTTGAGATTGCAGAAGAACTGGAGTATTCCAGAAAAATCACAAAAAGGTTACAAAAACTAAAAATAGGTACCTTCTACTCATACTCCCCTGAGGAAGAATTGGAAGACCCTTATTATCTTTTGTATTCGCCTGGCTATTGAAAAAGATAAAACAGGAAGGACATAAAAGGTGTGTTCTATCCCTTAGTACTTCACAAGATACTATCAGCTCTCTAGACGAGTAATATGTACAGGTACTTTTACAAAAAAAATGTTAAGCACTATTGAATCCTGGAATAAGCCTACAGTATTTATAGATACATATTCAGGAACTCCACAAAGCGATACCATTACAGTTGATTACAAAGGAGCTGTACAAAATATCTTGGATGAGTTTATAAAGAACGGACACTCTAAAATAGGATTTATAGGCGGAGCTCCTGAAAATCCCACTGAAAGCAATGAAGAAGATTCCAGGTACATTGAATTTTGTGATTACCTTTAAAAAGAAGGGATTATATAATGAGAGTTATATAAAGATTTGCCCTTATAAAGCCAAGTCCGGCAGACTTTTTGTTTAAAGAACTATATGATGAGAACAACCTACCGACGGCTATATTTGCCTCCAACGACTCTGTTGCAACCGGCATATACAGAGCCGCATATGAGCTTGGTCTGACATACCTAATGACATAAGCGTTATAGGTTTTAACGATATTCCCGGAGCAAAATATATGATTCCACCCTTACAACCGTCAGGGTATATATGGAATTTATGGGCGAACATGCTGTTGAAGTACTTGAACATAAAAATCAAGGATGGCAGAACCATAGGCTTAAAAAGTACTTGTCCCGACAAAGCTTTTATGTAAGGGATAGCGTGAGAAAATTATTATAATAACTAAACATATAAACTTTTTCTGCGAATAATCACTTTATCAAAAAGGTCTCCTATGATAAAACCTAACTCATAGAGACCTTTTTATTATGTTTGTATAATTAATGTTGGGATTGGATATTACCAATCTCAATATTCTTTATTATATAATATTTTGTTTACAGACTTTTATTCAGTATCCCTTTTTATCATACTCAACATAAGCATCCACCTTTATCTTAGAGGGACTCTTATCATCAAATTCATTTGTAAGAAATGCATATATCAACTCTTCTCTAAGTTTATCACCGATTGTAAATGCTCCAACACAGGCTATATTTGCATTATTACTCAATACAGCTCTCTTAGCAGAATAAATATCTGAAATCAATGCAGCATATGCTCCCTTTACTTTATTCGCAGCAATAGACATACTGAGTCCTGTACCACATAGCAGTATACCCTCTATCAAAATTTTTATCAGAAACCTGCTTTTGCCACCTCTATAGCAACATTTGCATATATTGCATCATCACTTCCAAAATCTGTAACTTCACCCAAATTGCTCTTTTTTTATAAATTCTATTAATCTATATTTCTCTTCAACTGCATTTGGATCTGAACCTATAGCTATTTTTCATCATCTATACCTCCAATTTCCTTCAACAAATTCTCTCATACCTTGTATTATCAAATATACTGATGTTGCTCCTGCATCTTGGAATCCAACCGCCCTCTCGCCTAAAGACTTAGCTCTTCCAAATTTAGCCACGTATTTCTTTGTGTTTTCTACACCTGTCCTTGCAGCTTCCTCAGCAGCTACAAGCATTTCTAATAACCCCTTATCGGCATTATTCTTCATTGCTATAACTACAGGATGCAATGCATCTACCATTGTTTTATCGCCAAGTCCTGCATGCCCTATCTCAACCACGGAATTTAAACTCTTTTCTTCCATATCAGCCAAATCAAATGCTGTTAAAGATGCTTTTGGCGCCTTGTCTTTAGCACCTGCTAAATACATACTTCCAAAAATCACTCCTGAAGCACCACCCATTGACATCAACATGGCATTACCTGCTTCTTCAAACAATTTATATACACTGTCTACACCATTTAGTTTATGTAATACTTTTTTTACTTCTTCCATTCCAAGCGACATTCCTATACCATGGTCTCGTCTCTATCTTACTGTCTACTTCTGTGAGATATAGCTTATTGGATATTATTTTTATTTGCAATGTAAGTAACATATTTTTGTATCACTTACATTTAGTGTTTCCAATACACGGACTTACTTCTTTCAATTGACTCATTTTTCAACATTTTCATTTTTACTTCAAAGAAATTTTCGCTATCATCAGACTCAGTTATCTGATTTACATAACTTCCCTTGGCATAATATGGGGAGAAACATGGCATATCATAGTATTTTTAAGTTCTTCATCTATTTTGAATACAGAAATTGAAAAACCTCCCATTTCCATACATGTACAATAAGAACCTATATCTGCATCATGTACCTTTAAACCATCTTTATGCATAAGTCTATATAAATTATAATAAACTATATTTAATTCAAATAATGGCGTGGATCCGAGACCATTGATAAGGACACAAATCTCGTCTCCTTTTTTCAGGTCCATCTCTATTTCACTATACATTCTGTCTACTATGGTCTCAGCATCTACAAGTTTTGTTCTTTTCGATTCCGGGCTCACCATGTAATCCCATTCCGTATTCCATCTCATCATCTTCAAGCTCAAATGTTGGTTTATCATTTCCCGGAAGTGTTGCAGGACTTGTTGCTAACCCGATAGTACTCACATTATCCCTTGCTTTTGAAGTAATCCTATGAACTTCCTCTAAAGATTCACCGGCATCTGCTGCTGCACCGCTATCTTAAATACAAATACATCTCCTGCAATTCCTCTTCTATCATATTTTTCTTTTCTTTTGGGTGCGGATGAGAAATCATCTTGTACTCTTACGTTCTTCGTCTTAATACCCGGCGTTATTACATAAATCTTCTGCCATATCAAAATTCAAGTTATCACCGGCATAACATCCGTAGATAAACAGAACACCCTTTCCCTGGTCCACCTCTTTAGCTGTATCAAAAATCAACTTAGGATTTGGAGATGCACAAATATTTCCACATGCTACGGCATCTGCTAAACCCTGCTCCACAATATCCTATAAAAAGTGGCTCATGTCCGCTTCCACCACCTATAACGATGTAACTTTATCTTTTCTATGCCCTTTATATATAATAGAATTCTCATCTGCAGGCTTTTTATAATATCTATTATAAGCATATACATATCCGGACAACATTTCTTTAACTGAATTACCAATATCTTTTATTCAAAAATTTTTTTGACATATATTACTCCACATTCCTATGTCTCTTTGACATATCCTCAAATGTTAAATCACAACTGTCTACTATCATCATTACTACCATATCCAGTACAATAAATAAAGTTTGTTCAAATAGGTTTCCCATTGGCTGAATTGATTCTACAACTTTATCTCTACCTCTATAAACACTTGCCGGAACAAATAATACATCATCTGCCAACTCTCTTACAGCGCTTCCTGATTTGGATCCGGTAATCATATATATGTATCCGCCATTTTTCTTTTTGCCTTTTTGGCAAATATATCTTATGTGTCCGATCTCACCGTCTCCTAATGTAGCAATGAGTAAATCTCCTTTATTTATAGAAGGTGTGGTATCATCCCATATCCAATGTATCTCTTTTCCCATATGCATGAGTCTCATAGCAAAAAGCTCTGGTTGCCATTCCCTCTCTACCAACACCAATTAAAAATATTCTATCATATTTTTACTGTATCTATAAATCTATATAAGTCTTTTTCATCCAAACTTTCATATACTCTTCGGTGCTCTTGTAAAATATCCTCATATAACTTTTTATATTCCATAGTTTATACTCCAAGATTCTTATGTAGAAATACATTGTTTTTCATATTTTCAAAAACAATTTCATCCTTCTCTTCATAAGCTGTAACAACTTCCAAATATTGATAAATGTCATCCAAAGCCGGCCTTTTTGGTGGCCTCCAAGATTTTTCTCCGGCGTTATTATTCCATTTGGATTTGTGAAATCCCAATGCCTATCATATAGCCCATCTGTTTGTTGTAGATGTATTCCACCAATATACTTTTTACATCTTTTCAAACCATATATCAATATCTGCTTCTTCTTTTTAACAATGGCCTAAATAATGCATGTCCCCAATCAATCAATAACATATGGTATACTGCTTCCCGATAAATCTTCCATAAGTTTCAATGATGCTCCGGGTGAGTGCGGAAACTCTGTTTCCAACGGAGTTGCTTCTATTTGTATCTCTTTTTATTCCACTTTTTGGAAGCATATTCTGCCAAAGACAAACAAATATTCAACAGCTCCTTATATGCTTCCTCTCTTAATTTACTGTCATATGAAACTTTATTTGACATACCGCCTGCAGGACTTCCAATAATATCCGTGCCGAGTTCAAGTGAAACATCTACAGCTCTTTTAAAAGTATTCCAAAGCCAAATTTCTCTGCTCTTTTATCGGGCCCAGAAATGTGGAAATGTGTATGCTGCATTTCCTGCAAAATTACTGTCTATCACCAATCCGAAGCTCTTAAAAAGCATCTCTATACTGCCTGGCAATACTGTTTCTTTCTTTTCACTCCACCATGGGTCTATAAAGTCCCATGAGAATTGTATATGTTCTATCTTAAAGTCTTCTTTACATATTTTGCTAATATTTCAGGTTCCATCCACCTTTTTACAGCAAACGATAAGTTTTAAACCCAACTTCATGATCTTGCCCTTCTCTCTCTGATTATTTCCATTATAGAACTGAAAGAAATTGCAAGAACCACTACTATTCCACTTACTGCTTTGCTGCCAGTATGCATTTACTCCAAATAATACTATCATATTTGATATTATGCTTATAATAGCTGCACCTATTAATGCACGGCGGATTTCCAATACCTCCATTTAATGAAACATCCACCTATAACTGATGCTGCAATTGAGTTCATTGGCCAGCTTTCACCCTAATGTAGACTGTGCGGAGCCAAGTCTGCAAACGTACAATAGTCCTGCCAATGATGATATCAAACCAACTACAACGTAAATGAATACCCTTATTTGATCTACTTTTATACCCAAAATAGTTGCCGCTTCTCTCGAGTTACCTATAGCGTATATATATCTACCTGTTTTGTTTTCTTTACTAAAAATAACACAAGTATCAATACTATTATACAAAGATAAATGGCATAGGAACAATACCAAGGCTTCCTTTGCCTAAAAACTGAATTTGCTCGGTATTCCTGTTATTGCCTTTCCTTTGTTAACACCAAGTTTATTCCGCCATATACTCCTGCATACCTATTGTTGCAACCATTGAGTTTAATCTCAGTTTAGTTATAATAAGTCCGTTTAGTAGTCCAAAAATATTCCAAATATTAAACCACATATAAGAGCTAACCAAGGATTTATTTTTGCATAAATCATAAGCATTCCTGATAATATTCCACATAATGTTGCTATCTTTCCAACTGATAAATCAAGTTCTCCTACTAAAAGTAATAAAAGATTGTGCAATACCCTATCATACCTATTATAGCCAGATCCCTTAGTAAAGACTGAATATTATATACATCAAGAAAATATGGAGATCCTATGCATGCAACAACAAACATTATAATTAAAAACCATTCCAATGGCAGTCATATTGCTACGCTTAAATATATTTAAAATGCTATTTTTTTATTTTTCATCACTTGTCACCTGTTTAACCCTATTTAATCCTATTATCGCTCCAAGTAGAGTTCTATCATCGGTGGATGCATCATATTCTCCTGCGTTGTGTCCATCATAAAGAGCTATGATTCTATTGGAACACTTCATTATTTCTTCCATTTCCGAAGATATCATTATTATTCCTATTTGTTCTTCTTCAGCTAACCTTTTCATCAATTTATATATTTCAATTTTGAGTTCCGACATCTATTCCTTTTTGTCGGCTCATCAAATCTCAAAACTTTAGGTTTTGCATTCATAGATCTTCCAATAATTACTTTTTTGCTGATTTCCTCCACTTAAAATTGTATTTGCTTATCTGCATCCGGAGTTTTTATATCATATAATTTAATTATATCATCTGCCTAACCTTGCTCTTTTATTCTTGAAAGACCAATTCCAGACCTTAAACTGTCTAAAGCAGTAATCGATATATTTTCTCTAATTGATAGCATTGGAAGAATTCCATCTTTTTCTTTCTTCGGTAAATCAAATATACCCTTTAGACACACTCCAATTACTGTCACCCTTCTTCCAGGGTTCACCTTCAAATATGATTTCTCCGGAATATATAGGTAGTATTCCCAGAATAGCTTGCATTAACTCGCTCCTTCCGGCTCCCACCAAACCTGTAAATCCGAGTATCTCTCCTCTTCTCAAACTAAAACTGACATCATGAAATCTTTTCACCACTCAGGTTTTTACTTCCATAATGTTTTCATCACTAACCTTTTCTGAATAAAACTTTTGATCAAGTACTTTTTCTCTACCTGTCATCTGCTTTACTATCCAACTATCATCGACCTCACTTATCTTTGCATATGATATTCTCTTACCATTTCTAAATACTGTAATTACATCACATAACTCAAATATTTCTTCAAGTTTATGAGAAATAAAAAAACAACAGCTTTATTCTCACTCGCTATCCTTTTTGTAAAAATATCAAATAATATCCGGTATCCTTGACAGTAAGGCTGGTGGTAGGTTCGTCCAACATAAGGGACCTCATAATCTACATTAGATACAGCTCTTGCAATTTGAAGTAATTGCTGTGATGATACTGAAATATCTCTCACCAAATCACTTGGACTTACGGGTATATTAAACTTCTCTAAAATAGGTGACGCTTTTTACCCAATTCTCTTTGATTTATCGCTACCCTTAATATCAAACTTTTCAAAGGGCATAAACAAGTTTTTCTGCAACAGTCATATGTTTAAACAAATCTATCTCTTGTGGTACATACACAACCTTTTGAATAGGTCCTTATTTTTGATTGCATTTTTCCTTCTACTAAAACTTCTCCTTCTTCAGGTGTATATACTCCTGTAAGGCATTTTATCAATGTACTCTTTCCTGCTCCGTTTTTCTCCTATTACTGCATGTATTTCTCCAGGTTCAAATGAAATATCTACTGAGTCCAGAGCTAAAAACCCCGGAAATTTTTACTTATATTTTTGCTTCTAATACTGACACATTGACCTCTTTTTATGATTTTTGTATTAAAAAGACCCATGAGCCAATTAATTAGCCATAGGTCTCATATCTTCTACATTTTATTCTATTTTCCTGATACTATTTGTTTCCATTCATCTATATTTGAGGCATCAATATAGCCAATTCCGGTATCAATCTTCTTTGGAATTTCCATACCATTTGCCTTTTGCCACATCATAAGAACTGCGTATTCTCCCTGCATCTGTGGCATTGTTGATGATGTAGCTTGAATAGTATTTGGTACATAATCTAATATCTCAATAAGATTATCCATAGCCACGAACTTAACTGTACCTGACTTACCTGCTTCCTCTATAGCTGCTGCTATACCGGAACCACCGGCATCACAGTTTAAGAATCCTGCCAAATCAGGATTTGCAGCCAAAACTGCTGCTGCTTGAGTTTTTGCAGTTTCTATACTGTCATTATCAATTCCACCATCAATAACTTCAATATTAGGATACTTTTTCAATGCTTCTAAATGTGCTTTATATCTCTCTGCATGATTTGGAGCCGATGGTGCACCTTGCATAACTGCAACTTTTCCCTTCTCACCGATCAACTCTGCTAGTTTATCTGCAGCAATTGTAGCTTGCTCCGAAAAATCATTTCCAACGCTTGTCAAATTACTTCCTTCAGTTGGTGCATCAAAAAGTATTACCGGAATGCCTCTAGCCTCTATCTCCTCGATAACCGCCTTACTACCCTCATAATCTACAGGGTCAAGACAAATACCGTCAGGATGAGTTGAAGCCGCCTGCTCAAGTGTTGAATTCTGCTCAGTCACATCTGCATTCTCAGGTGCACGATAATCAATTGTTATTTTTCTTCCGGTCTGTGCTGAGAGCATATCTGCTTGTTTCTTAGCACCTATATTTACCTGATCAAACCATGCATGTACAGTCTTTTGGAACTATAACAAATGTCATGTCTTTTGCCCTCACCTGAAGGAGTTTGCGCAGCTTCGGTATTAGCTCCTGTATTCTCTACTTTACCTCCTGTATTTGAGCATCCCACAAGAAATGTAAATGCCAAGCAACATCCAACAATTGCTCCTAAAATTCTCCTCTTCATTACTACCTCCCTACGTACTGTTTTATTTATATACAATATACTTATAATATTGCTCCAAAAACAATGTGAATAAACCAAGAATTTGTATGAGTAATTTAAGATAATTTATCTTTTATATAGATATGATTTCATCTGAAATGTCTTCCATATACTCAAGCCTTGATTTTTATTACTATTACTGTCGTCCCGGCTTTAGCAAATTTCTTCAAATAATTTTTAATCAACGACAATCCATAGTTATCACAATATATAAACGGCTCGAATATAATAAAAACTTTTTGGTCTAAAATAAGCCATCTTTCCAATGAAAACACATATCTTTTGGTTTATATCTAATTCACTAACCAAAATCCTCCTTATTTATGTCCTGAGTTCAGTTCTTCAAATATAACTCTTTTTAATTCATATTGATTTATTAAATAATTAATATTAGATATTTTATTCAAGGAAGGTAATATAAGATTATCTTCTATACTCATATTTTTCAGCTAAAAATATCTCTCCTATCCCGTCAACAGAAATTATTTTCTTCACAATTAAATCTTGGACATGTATAACTTCTTGATAGTATCTTTCGATAAAATATATCTTTATTGTCAACTCGGATATAGCCTCAAAAATCTATATCTATTATTATGATCTTCTATTATAAAGCTGTATATCTTCCCTTTGCAAAAACTATATGTTTCAATATTTTTGCCAAAAGAAATTTCCACTCACCGAATACACTTCATCATTACCATTATGTAATTTATTATATGTATACCCACTACTTAGACTACTTTATTTTTCATTCATAGTACCTAACTATAAAAATTATATAATTTTATCTATACCGTCAATACTATCTTTTCTACATATTTTTACTATGCACCCTTTTTAAAACAAACAAATATATCAGAACATTTATATGACGCTATTTGTGAATATGTATTCAATATTATTGTCATATCCTCTTTCATTTTGATTTAGCCATTTTGAGAATAGTTCTATATATTCATATTTCATATTTGTAAACTCATCCTCAATTATTATAATCTTCTTATTCAATATAATTGCTCTTATAAATTCTATCTGATACCTTGTCCAGGACACCCAACTCCCCTGCTTTTTACTACCTGAAATATCTAACCCAAAATCTTCTAAAACTACCTCTATTCTCTTTATCATATTTCTTAAGTTATTTTTACTTAAGAACCATTTCTCTCTCAAAATATATATATTCAGCCACAGTCCAATCATTTATTATCTTGTTTTGTAATGAGAATATATATATACTCTTTAATCTTTTTGCACTATTCAATAATTTATTATCAACGAAAAACATTCCTTCATATTTCTTATCGTCAATATTACCCCTTAATAATCTTCAGAAAAATATCTCTGCGTGAATAATCTAAACCTGCAAGAGAATATATCATTCCACCAAAAAGATATTGAAGCATTGTATAGTTTCCCCATACTTTCTTTTTCAAACTCAAATTTTTCACTGGAACAAGATTTTTCATCATAACTCATCCTCATAAGCTTTCAGCTGTATCGGTAGCAATATTTCAACATCTGTTCCTTGTCCAAAACTGCTATACACCGTTAACCCTCAATCTTCTCCATAGAGTAAATTAATTCTTTTATGTATATTTGGTAGAGCTATTCCTGTATTATTTGAATTTCGGATTATCTATTAGCTTTCTATAGTCCCCTTCAAATATTCTTCTATTTACTTCCTTTAATTCCTCTACTTTCATCCCCCTTCCATTGTCCATTATCATTATCATCAAATATTTTTCAATTAAGTTCACTTCTATCCTTCACAATACCGCCGTTCGTACCCTTCAAGACCATGATAAATTGCATTTTCTACTATAGGTTGCAAAATAAGCCTTGGAACATAACAATCATATACATTTACGTCCTCTTTCCCCACTTCTATCTCAAGTGAAATCTTCCCTAAATCTATACTCCTGTATCTTCATATAGTTTTTAACATTTTTCCAATTCATCTCTTAACTGACATATTTCCATTTTTACTTATACTATATCTAAAAAGACCTAATGTAGCTATCATATCTGCAACATTATCATCATCATTACATAATGCTTCTCCTCTTATTGAATCTAGAGTATTATATAGAAAAATGAGGGTTTATTTGGCTTTGTAAAGCTGTCAATTCAGTTTGTTTATTAAAAATTTCAACGATATGATTTTCATTTGTATATTTTTCTATATAATTTATCAGTTCATTACAAAACTCATTTTTCCTTCAAATTATCCTCAAATACATCATTCATTTGTATTTAACAGTCTTGAATATTCCAAAAAGGTTTTTAATAAATATAAAAAGCAGCAATCAGTATAAGTTCTTTAGTTATTTTTAAAAACATATTTGTACTATAGATGATTTCAGCAACACTAAAATTATAGCAATACCCACCATACATATAATTTTTAATAAAAATCTCATATGGCTCCCTCTAAGAATGTATCTTTCTATACAAAGCGACTTTTATTCCAACCGTCTTTTCAAATAGTTGACTAAAGTATCTGGTATCTTTATAACCTACCTCACTTCCTATTGCTGCAATAGTATAATTTGTTTCTATTAATAGACTTTTGCAGCATCTATTCTTACTTTTATCAGATATGAAGAAAAAGTTTAACCCAATTTCCTTTTTAAATAAACTACCCAGATATATCGGGTTTGAATCTACTATTTCAGCCATATCTTCAATAGTGATTTTTCCTGTAATTGTCTTTAATATATGAAATCATAGTCCTTATAGGTTTTAACACCTGACCTTCCGATTTGCTTTTTATATATTCCAAGCAATCAATACGTATTTTAATATAATTTTACAATCGCTTAAATTACAACACAGAATTAAGCAGCGATGACATATCCTATACTCTTCCTCTATTTTCATCACTATAATCTTTAAATAACCCATGAATTCGATTATATATTTGATAAACAATATCCTCATTTTTGACCATCTGATATCTTTCTAAAGACATCAGATAATATATACTATTTTTTCTATATTGAATGATTCTATACTTCTTTTCAATTCATCATTATATTCATTCATTATATCTGCATATTTATCAGATAAATTTACCCTATTTAAATCCTCAAAAATATATGACCCTATTAATTCCGATACGTAATCTTTTTCTATTGTATAATGAGCTTCATTAATTGATATTTTTATATCATTTTAGCTCGCTCTTTTCATTACCTACTCTATGGTTGCTCTATATCTTTCAAATCCTATCAAATATTCATTTATTTTTACTTAAAATAGTATTTAGTATACCCTTATGGACTTTGCTTCTTCCATGCTATAGTTAAATAAAAAGAATATATTCAAAAATTCCTATTGCATCTATAACTTCTCTACATTTGTCTCAAGAATTTTATTTTGCTATATCAACCACCCTTGCCACCGTTATACTGTCCTGTTTTTATAAACTTGCTCTATGTTCTCATAGTCTAACTTAATATTTATAGCTCTAAACAGCTTTGAATCCTTTATTCAAAAATACTCTTATCATAATCATTATTTTTTCTATTATATCTTTTTAAAATACTTGATTTAATTATCTTTTTACTACTCTCAACTGTTTCTATAAGTCTTTTTTTCTCTGGCTTCTGTTTTTCAATTTCTCCAAGTATCTTTATAACATCATCCAGAGCTTCACTTAAATCGTCTTTATTTATCGGTTTCCAGTACACATGATCTATACCATATTTCATTGCCTCTCTAGCATACTCAAACTCACGATATCCACTTATGATAATATATTGAATTTTATTTGAAATATCTCTTGTCTCCCTAATAAGGATCAGTCCTGAAACTCCGGGCATCCTTATATCTGTTATAACTATATCAGGGTATTATTCCTAATGTAGATCTATTGCATCTTCTCCATTATCCAATATATTAACACACTCCAAATGCTTAATATCCCAATCAACTAATTTGTATATTAATTTTTCCAATAAAGTATTCATCGTCTACGATTAATACTTTTCTCTATATCTCTGCCATACTTCAACCACCAAATAACTTACTCAAAATATATACTTATATTGCACACTCTTTTCTATACTTATACTATAGATATTTACCAACAATATAAAAATCATTATAATTTGATTTTTAAATAAAAAGGTTGTAATACTACCACAACCTTTTACAGTATACTAAAATTTATACAATGTCTAAATTTACAAGATATTTCTTTGCTAATTCTCTATTCTCACTCCCTAATTCATTATCCGTAATAGTCTTTGTTATCACGGAAAGAGGACATACAACCAATACATATCCACCCCCAAACTTAGAACTATCTACCATTAAATAAACTTTATCAGAAAATATCCAGCATAGCTTTTTCACTTGCATCTGAGGTGATCCTACCGATGTAACGCCTGCCTCAAAAATTTACACTCATGTGCACTTATAAATGCTTTATCTGCTTTTAAATTTTAAAATTGCTTCTATCGCTAAATCTCCTACAGCTGATGGAAGTTTTTCCACCAATTTGCCCTATAATCGTATATAAAATAATATTTTTGTGAATTAGATAAAATCGCAGCTACAGCCAACGAATTTGTAATAACCACAATGTGCAAATAATCATCTTCTAAAATCCTTTTTGCCAGATAATATCCTATAGATGAATCATCAATAAAAGATGTGTCCTTATCTTTGATATATTCAAATGCTTTGTTTTGCAATGCGAATCTTCTCATCTTTCCTTGTATATACATTTCGAGTTCTAATTGATAACGAAAAGTCCTTCTTCTTTTTATAGCACCACCATGTGTTTCGAATCAGCAGTTCCTTTTCTTCCATTCTTTTTATGTCATTTCGAATAGTAACCTCAGAACACTGCAGTAGTTTTACTCAACCTCGTACACTTTACAGTACCCTTACTGTTGAGCTCATTTAAAATATGTTCCTCTCTAACTGATATCACAAATTACCTACTTTTCATCATTTATGCCCTTTGAATTTTTCTAATTTACATATAGTATTAAATATTAGCTGTGCAAATTCTTTCGCATTCCATGCACTTCTTCCAACAAACAATCCATCAATATAAGGTTGTACAATCAAGAGTTTGCATTCTGTGGATTTACACTACCTCCGTACAGAAATAGGTACATCTTCTCCATAATTGCCAAAAATTTCTAACAAACATTCTCTATTACCTTGTGCTTTGCATTTGCATATTCCTCAGAAGCCGACTTACCGTTTACACCATAGCCCGACGGTTCATATGCAATCCAAATTTTTCCTGCATCTTCTTCCTTTATCCCTTTTAATCCTCTTATTAACTGGCTACGCAAAACTTCATTGCTTACCCCATCCATTTTATCTTTTATCTGTTTCACCGATACAAAGAAGAACTATAAATCCATACTACTCCACATATAACTTTTTATTCTCTTCATCATCTGTCTCATGAAAAATATGCCTTCTTTCAGGTGACCTATCATCACGCAAAGTTATGCCCAGCTCTTCCAGCATTTTGGGTGAAACTCTCTCCGGTAAATTGTCCTTCTTCTTCCCATGCCATATTTTGTGCACCTAAAATCACTTGTTTCTGTGAAATAGATTCCGTAGCACTTTCGGGTAAAAGCAGTATATGACGGTATAACAAAATAATTCATATCTTTTTCTATCTAACTCAGCTGTTTCATTTTACTAATGTTTTAAGTAATCTACTGTTTGCTGTATATTTTGTACATCTTTAAATTAGTCCCAAAATATATTTTCTTCATCAAAAGTACCTCCTTAACAATATACCTATTATAACATAATAAAATCGAAATTAAATCAAAAGTTTTCTTCTCTAATTCAGAACTAATCCCATTATTTTTATTTTTAACATATACTTCATAACAAAGCTATATTATTTAAAACTATCTACATATACAAAGTTTAAAAATTAGTCTATATTAACGTTTTTATTTTTGTTTTTATATAAAAAATATTTTTATGTTATTATAATAATATATTTATAATAAATCGAAATATAACAAAGTAATTCAAAAAGAAAAGGAAACTAAAAATGAAGAATACTTTTTAAACCAATTACAGCTATCACAATGGGGAGATCCTGCCGGTATTGGTCCTGAGATATGCATTGGTACTATTTGGAACGTGAAACCTATGAGATGTATGTCGCCCATTCATTATTGGTAGCATTGCAATTCTGGAAAAAGGCTGCTAAAGTACTTGGAAAGGACTTACAGTATCATAAAATCAATGATCCATCAGAAGCAAACTATGAATATGGAATAATTGATGTACTTGAAACAGGTACTTATGACACTGACTCATTAGTTTGGGGAAAAGTTCAAGAATTGGCCGGAAGAATGTCTGTCGATTTTATAATGAAATCTATCGAACTTGGTATGAAAAATAAAGTAGATGCTATTTCAACAGCTCCCTATTCATAAAAGAGCAATTAAAGTTAGTCAGTATTACCCAACCCGGTCATACTGAGATGTACCAAGATTTTACTAATTCTCCATATGCCTTAACAATGTTTTTCTTGTCATAAACTTAGAGTTTTTCTTTTGTAAGTCGTCATATGTCATTAATAGACGCTTTTACAAATATGCAACAAAAGATAAAGTATTAGAAAGATGTTGTAAATATAGATAAAGAACTGCAAAAGTCGGAATTAAAAATCTTTAATTGCTGTTGCTGCCTTAAATCCACATGGTGGCGACAACGGTCTTTTTCGGTACTGAGGAAATAACAGATTTAATTCCTGCCGTAGAAGAAGCTAAAAAACTTGGAATTAACTGTACGGGACCTGTCCCGGCCGATTCTGTATTTCACATTGGCAAATCCGGAAAATACTCTGCGATTCTTTCTTTATATCATGACCAAGGCCATATTGCTTGTAAAACTCTGGATTTTGAAAAATCTGTCACATTAACTTTTGGCCTTCCTTTTATAAGAAGTTCTGTAGATCATGGAACAGCATTTGATATTGCCGGGAAGGGTATAGCAAACTGTATAAGCATGATTGAATCTACAAAGGTCGTTTCTGAGTATGCTACTATGATGCACACCTCTGATGAAAGGAGTTGATTAATATGCCACATATAGGTGTAATAGCAGATGATTTGACAGGTGCTACAACTACAGGAGTGCTCTTAGCCAGATCCGGTGCAAAAACTACTGTGTTTTTTAACGTGGAAGCAGCCAAAACAAACATTAACAGCTCATCGCTTGATGCTATATTGATTAGTAGTAATAGTCGTGCTCTTCCACCGGATGAAGCCTATGAAAAAGTTAGTGAGGCAATAAAAACATTACAATCTATGAACGTTAGTTTCTTCTCAAAACGCATTGATACAACAATGCGCGGTGGAATTGGAGTTGAAATTGATGCTATGTTAGATTACATGGATGAAGGAACTGTGTAGTGGTTGTTCCGGCTATGCCACAGTCAAAAAGAATACTGGTTGGTGGGTACTCAATTATAGATAGCGTAGCTTTAGTGGATACTCGTTGCACAAGATGTTAGAACTCCCTGTTTTTGGAAAAATTATATTCCAAAACTCTTAGATGGACAAAGTAGAAGAAAAATAGGTTGTGTAACACTTGAAAGTATTCTTTTCAGGTAAAATAGAAATTAAAAAGGCACTCAAAGCAGCTAGACATAATGGTGCAGATATCATTGTTGTTGATGCAGTCACATTAGACCATATTGAATTAATCGCGAAAGCATGTCTGGAACTAAAGTGGAATATACTGGCTGTGAGATCCCGAGCCATTTACATCTAAATTAGCCTTCTGCCGAAAAATTAATACATGAAGAAAAAGATAATATACTGATGAAACTGCTAATGAAACAGGGAGAAGTTCGTTCTAATTGCAGCAGGAAGCGCTCACTCCCGTTACAAAAACAAATGGAAGTATTATGCCAAGATAATCGTCATAAAAGAATCTCCATAAATCCTATTTCTCTCATTGATGGCGGTGATATTGCATTAGAAGAGATAGATGTTACACTTAATCATGTACGATCGGTTTATGAGAGCGAAAATCCTCGCGTCATATTACTGAGACAGCTTGCACGGTGAACTCTTGAACCTTGATTTTTGAAGATAAAAACGTGGTTACGCATCCGGTATGAGTGCTAATCGTATCAACTCAGGTTTAGTAATATAGTTGCCGAGATAATTGAGGATTTAGGTCGTGATAAGATTGCAGGGATTTATACAACCGGCGGAGATACAATGGTAAATGTTTGCTACCAACTGGAAGCTGAATGCATTGAAGTACTTGACTACGTTATTCCACAAACAGATGTATGTGGGATGCTTGGTGAGTACCAAGGTATGCCTATTATCGGTAAAGCGGACTTACTGGAAATGAGTCAATAGTTTTTAGATATAGTCGACAGACTATTCAAAGAATCATCCAGAATAAACAAATAATCATATTATGAAAGGATTTCAAAAATGAGTGAGAATACTGCTTTGAATAAAGAAGAAAAGAAAAGATTTAGATATTTTTAAATAAAATGATACCCGGCGGTCTGGTTATAATACCTCTGGTTATAGCTGTAATTATTGCCACATTTTTCCAAGTGCTTTTTCCAGATTGGTGGATACGTAACAGCACTGTTTTATAACGGTAATGCAGCTATGATGGGACTATTTTTAATTGTATGTGGTTCAGCAATAAACATTAAACAAGTTGGAATGCCTCTATACAAAGGCATAACCTTGACCCGAGTATAAAGTTTTTATTAGGCGTTGCATTCGGACTTTTTGTAGGGAAAATTTTTGGTGAAGCCGGTTTCCTTGGAATTACACCATTTGTATTTATTGCAGCCATTACAAACTCCAACGGTTCCCTATATATTTCATTATCATCACAGTTTGGAAACGCAACAGATACCGGTGCTATTTCAATACTATCGCTTAATGATGGGCCTTTTTTCACTTTAGTAGCACTAGGTGCAACAGGATTAGCCTCTATACCTTTTATGAGCTTAATTGCTACACTTGTTCCACTATTAATTGGTTTTATCTGGGGAAATGTTGATAAAGAGTTTAGAAAAGCTTGCTCTACAGCACAACCAATAATCACATTTTTTATGACAATTTCCATTGGATCAAAAACTAATATATCAACTATTGTTACTGCAGGTGCTCTCAGGTATTATTTTTAGGTCTAATTTCTGCTGCAACCAGCTATAATATTCTTTTTGTCTTTCAATCTTCTTCTACCAAAAAGAGAGGAATGCAATGAGTCAGCAATTGGTACAACAGCGCTAAACTCTGCTATGACACCTGCTGCAGTAGCTGAAGCTGACCCGACACTGGCTCCATATATGGAAAGTGCTACTGCTCAATGTGCAACCGCATCAATTATAACCTTTGTTTATCTGCCCATTTATTGTTGCCTCTCTTTGATAATTTCATGAGAAAACACAAGATTTGGTATTTACTCTCCACAAGGTTGGAAGGGAGGATCCGCTATTTAGCATATGGCACAAGATAATAATACCAACATATTAGTGAATTCAAAGTTAAATGCAGAATATATTTATGACTTTACATTACATCAGACTTATTCCAAACTATCAGGTTTTCTGGTTAATATGTCCGGATTAAGTATATTAATTATAGCCGGATTGCATCTGAGAAATGGTACTTTCTCATTACAAATATCTTTGTTATTAGTTTCATAGGAATATGTATTCTTATATATACGCCTATACATTTGTTGTAGTGCAAAAATATGTAAGAAATAACGAATCCATTCTTAACATAAGATATAGTTTTGATAATAACGGTATCACTAAAGGATTACATGGAGAATTCCAATAATACAAATTCGACTCCACATATCTTTGGAAAGACTTATCTAAAGTTGTTTCTACTCCTAAAACTATTGCATTTTATTAATGATAACAATGCATATGTTATACCAAAAACAAGATTTTTAGAAACAATTTTTCTAAAAATTATGAAATTAACATTTGATAATATGAACCATGATAAAATTTATATTAGGTAGTCCCATTGATGCAACCTAAAAACAAAATACATACAATATTTATATTAGAGAAGGTAAATAATGAAAATTGCTATCGGTTGTGATCCGAATGCTACAAACTGCAAAGGAAAGAAAATAATAAAGTTTATTGAAAAAGACGTCTCGGAAAAATTTAAAGACTTTGGAAGTACCGATCCAATATATGCTAACGTAGCCATAGAAGTAGCAGAAGCTGTAGCCTGTGGAATTTTGACAGAGGCATATTAATTTGTGGTACCGGAATAGGTGTATCTATTGCCGCTAATAAGGTTAAAGGAGCATATGCAGCACTCATATCTGATATATATTCCGCTAAACGAGCCAGATTAAGCAACGCTGCAAATATTGCATGTTTAGGTGCGTTTACTATTGGGAGCAAGCTTAGGGAAGAGCTAATAGAAGCATTTCTAACAAATGAATTCGAACCGGGATGTCCATCCCAACCCAAAGTAAACGCATTTAGAAAATATGATTTAGAAAGATAAAAACTATAAAAAGTAAGTCAATAATTGAATTAAATTAAATAAATATCAAAATAATAACATTTAAGCATTAGAAAAGTCATAGACCCAGATACGATTCTGTTTCTATGACTTTCTATATCCTTAATTATGCGTTTAATTCTTCTAATATATCAGGGAATAATTTTTATATAAATCTCCTGTCATTCCTATATCTGCAATATCAAAAATAGGAGCATTCTCATTAGTATTTATTGCTATAATAAGATCCGAGTTTTGCATACCCGGCTACATGCTGTATAGCACCTGAAATTCCACATGCAAAAGTATATACTTAGCTTTTACTGTAGTTCCTGTCTGACCAACCCCGGTAAGCATGATCAATCCAACCTGCATCTACCGCAGCTCTTGAAGCAGCAACAGTACCTCTAAAGCTTTTGCCAGTCTTTCCTAACGAGATCCTTCAGCATTTCCAAGGCCCATTCCACCTGAAACAATTACCTTCGCATCTGTGAGTGAAACTTTTTTCCTGTACAGTTTTTATTACTTCAATACCTTTGTTCTAATATCTTCGTCTTTTTAACTTTGTCTGTACTCTTATAAGTTCTCCCTTAGCACCTTCTACTCTTTCAGCCTTTTCCATTACTCCCGGTCTTACTGTAGACATTTGCGGTCTATGATTAGGGCAAACTATAGTTGCCATCAAATTACCACCGAATGCCGGTCTTGTCTGCATAATTCCTTTAGTTTCTTCATTTATTTCAAGCTTTGTGCAGTCTGCTGTAAGACCTGTATTACAGTTTACAGCCAAGCATGGACCTAAGTCTCTACCGATATGAGTCGCGCCGAGTAAAACTATTTCCGGCTTATATTGTTCTATAGCATCACCTATTGCTATTGAATATCCGTCTGTAGTATATTGGTTCAGTCTTTCATCCTCAATATAATATACTTTTTGAGCACCATGTGCAAAGAGCTCATCAACAATATTTGTAAGATTCGATCCGCAAACAACAGCACATAACTGACAACCTCTTGCATCTGCCAGCTTTTTTCCTTCTCCCAAAAGTTCTAAAGCTACATCCTGTAATTGTCCCTGTCTTTGTTCAGCAAATACCCAAATGTCATGATATAATGATAAATCATGCTCTTCTTTTTCAACTTCATCTTTTACTATAGCATCAAACGGGCATACTTCATACATGTTCCACAGCTTGTACATGCAATTCTGATAACTGCCTTTTTTTATTTTTCCATAGTAATAGCATCAAATGGACAAGATTTAACGCATTTAGTACATCCTCGACAATCTTTTTCGATAACTACAACTGACATATTCTCCCCCTTAAATCAAATGTTTTTCCTTAAGTTTAACAACGAGCTGCTTTGCCATATCTTTATTACTTCCTTGAAGCATTTCACCTTTTCCCTTAACAGGGGGTGTAAAAGATCTAAATACCTGTGTTGGAGAAGCATTCAGTCCACAATCCTTAGGATCAAGTTTTACATCTTCATGATTATATATTTTAATATCTTTTTTATAAGCATCAACAATCGCACCGACACTCATATATCTTGGCTCATTTAATTCTTTTACGCAAGTAAGGAAGCAAGGTAATTTCACTTCTATAACTTCATAACCGTCTTCCAATTGTCTTTGTACTTTTTATTTTATCTCCTGTACGTATTCTACAATTTTCTGTACATATGTAACTACAGGAATTCCGAGTCTCATAGCAACCTGTGGTCCAACTTGAGCAGTATCACCATCAATAGCCTGTCTGCCTCAAATATAATATCCACATCACCAAGCATCTTAATACCTGCTGCAATTGTTGTAGATGTAGCACAGTGTATCAGCACCACTCAAATGCTCTGTCACTCAAAAGAACTGCTTCATCCGCACCCATAGCAAGACATTCTCTCAGCATATATAGTGCTTGTGGGGGTCCCCATGCTTATAACTGATATTGTAGTATCTTTATATTCATCTTTTAGTTGAAGTGCGGCTTCCAAAGCATTTTGCATCATCCGGATTTAATATTGAAGGCATCTCTTCTCTTATCAATGTTCCTTAACAGGATCAATTCTTACTTCATTTGTATCAGGAACCTGTTTTAGCACATACACATATTTTTCATTTGTATCCTCCATTATTTCCTTAGTAGTTTTGAGCTGATAACAATCTGTTGAACCTGACTTGTTCCTTCATATATAGTAAATACTCTACAATCACGATACATTCTTTCAACCTTATAATCTTTGATATATCCGTATCCACCATGTATCTGGTACAGCCTTTTGCAGCTATTTCATTACAAATTTCTGTTGCATAGAGTTTTGCCATACTGGCAGCCATACCCTGAATCCTGCTTTTGTATCCATCATATATGCAGCTCTATATGTCAATTGTTTTTGTCGCTTCAAGTTTTTGTTGCCATATCCGCTATTGTAAATCCTATAGCCCTGAATGCGCCATATTTCTTTCCGAACTGTTTTCTTTCTTTGCGTATTTACACGCCTCTTCCAAAACATGCTTCAGCAACACCGATTGCCTGTGATGCAACACTCCAAGTCTACCTGTATCAAGTGTAGCCATAGCAAGATTAAAATCCTTTGCCCTCTTCTCCAAGCATGTCTGATTTATGCACTCTTACATTTTTCCATAACGATATCAGATGTTGCACATCCTATAAGTCCCATCTTGTCTTCGTGCTTTCCGCAACTGACACCTTCCTGTTTCATATCAATTACAAATGCACTCTACACCTCTTGTTCCCTTTGTCATATCTGTTTTTGCAAAAACAACTGCATAATCTGATAAAAGGAGCCATTGTTATAAAGCATTTTTCTTCCGTTTAAGATATAATAATCTCCGTCTTTTACCGCTGTTGTGGTCATACCTGCAGCATCAGATCCTGCACCCGGCTCAGTTAAAGCAAACGCAAGTTTCTTTTCACCTTTAACAACCGGAGTTAGATACTTTTTCTTTTGCTCATCATTTCCTGCTATCAACAACGGCCCACCTGAGAGCGAATTAGGGCTTGATACATATATGCTGGCAACACCTGATGCCTTTGCTATTTCCGACATTACAAGGACATAGCTTCTTGCATCCGCTCCTTGTCCACCAAGTTCTTTTCGGAATCTTTTATTCCAAAGAATCGACCTTAGCCATCTTCTGCAATACTTCCTCCGGAAATACTCCTGTCTCTTCCACTTCATCGAGTAATTCCTTCGTAAGTTCTTTTCTCAGCAAAATCTTTTGCAAGCTTTCTAATCAATTCATGTTGTTCTGTAAAATAGCATTCTGACATTGATTTTCTCCTTTGTCTAATATTCTATTAAGCTTATTTTTAATGCGGCAATATCTATCTTTTCCATTTGAGGTAGAAGGAAACTATCAAATCTAAAAATGGTAATTTATATTCCGATAAATATTGTTTCAAATAATCAATAATATATTCATCTGAAATCTCCCTGTCTGTAACAATACAAAGAGCTACCTCTTCCTGCACTATTTTCAGGAATACCACATACCTTTGCATGTTTTATGCCGTCTATCTTGTATACAACTTCTTCTATTTCCATTGGCGATATTTTTCACCCAGTTTTATAATAACATCCTTTTTCTGGCCTTTATGTATAGATTACCGTCACTGTCTAAATATCCCAAATCTCCGGTCCTTAGCCATCCGTCATTCGTAAATATCTTTTCGTTTTCAATAGGATTATTATAATATCCCTGCATAACATTGACACCTTTGACCAATACCTCGCCACAGAGTATATTTTCTCCCTCTTTAAGAACGAAATCACTGTCAATTTTACGCTTACACCTCTATCGCTTTTCCGCAATGAATAGGCATATTTTCTATATCAGTATCCCAATCAGATACTGTTACACATGGTGATGTCTCGGACTGACCGTATGAAGTTAACAGTTTCATCTTTGGAAACATAGCAAGAATTTTTCTGTAATCATTCAATAGTATAGGTGATCCGCAATAATCCGCTCTTCAAACTGAAAAATCTTTCTGTCTCCGTATTTTTCATAGAAAAATTAGAAAACATACTTGGAACACCACTTAGGAATATTACACTTTTTAGTTGTTATTGGCTTCAAATACCTTTTTATTTCTAAAATCACCAATTATATATACACCGGCCTTACTTACTATTCCTGAGATTAATCCTGCTGTAAGCCCAAAGCAGTGAAACATAGGTACATATACACATCTTATCTTCACTGTTCCAATGCAATGCCTTAACAATAGAGCTTGAGTTGCTCAATATATTCTCATGACTTAACATCACCGCCTTTGAGCATGGACGTAGAACCTGATGTGAAAATTATACATGGTATCTTTTTGCATTAATATCTGTATTACAAGCTTTAATATCACTTGGAAATATTATATTATCTTTAACTTCACTGAAACAAATACACTTAACTTGTCACTACACTAATTTATTCATAGTAGTGATATTATTATCATATATAATACATTCAATATCACAGTGTTCTACAATAAGTTCACATGTTTTCCATTGAGTATTTAATATACAGGTATACCATAAACTTTAAAATCCCCAGAAAAATCTCAGCCCATTCAATACTGTTCTTACCGGATACTCCAATGTGACAGCCTTTTTCATATCCCATTTTTAGAAAAATTTGTGCAATGCTATCTGAACTTTTATCCAATTCTTTCCAGGATAAACTCTTATTCTCATCCTCAGGTGCTACATTATCAGCATATTTAATCGCATTATTTTTAATACTTCAATAATATTTACAAACATTTTTCCTACCTTTAAAACCAATGAGATACTTGTATACAAGTTAAATTGAGCTAAAAAGGACTATAAAGTCCTTTTTGACTTTTTCCCCAGATGTACAGAGCATTAGTATCTATGAGCCTATCTACATCAGAATCGCTATAGCCTATTTCTTTTCAGTACCTCTCTTCCGTTCTCACCGATAAAGTGGACCTCTCTTATAATCAGGCGCTCCCATCTCTGTAAACTTTACAGGAAGTCTAACCAATCGTCTTGTATTTTCCATTTTCATATGTCATATCATAGAAACAATTGTTCGCCTCAGCCTGCTTATCATTTCTGATTTCCATCCAGTTTTGTGCTAAAAGCAAACGAATATCGGCCTCTGTAAATACTGTTCTCCAATACTCCATGTCCTTCTTATTGATAGCTTCCATTACAATATCATATACTTCTGTTCCAAGTTTATTAGCCTGTAAGCTTTTGAACGGAAATACTTATCACTTTCGACCAAATCTTCTCTGCCGATAGCTGCCATAAATTTCTTATAGTAAGTATTGTAGTCAGGCATACATGTTTGAATAAATCTTTCATCCTTTGTTCTCCATGCTGCATTGAAAGGATTCGCACTTCTCTTACATCAATAGGATAGTTTTTGTGCTATTCCTTCATAGTTCGATGCTTGAATCATCATTCCGAAAGTGAATATTGCACTCTCAAACAATGATGTCTACTTTTTCACTGCAACACCCTTAACTTTGCTCTGATACAGTGCTGCAAGAATTCCTGCAACCAGGGTTCATTCCGACATTATGGTCTCCAGTCCCGGTACTACATTCATAGGAACACTTCCCGCTTTTGTCTTAAGGAATCAAGGTATCCGCCTCTTGCAAAAATAGCTGTGAAGTCAGATCCGGAAGATCCTTATCGGGTCCGAATTCTCCATATCCTGTACAAATAGCATAAACAAGCTTAGGATATCTCTTCTTAGAGTGTTTCATAGTCTAACCTGCTCTCTCAAGTGCCTGTACTCTCCAGTTTGTTATAAGTACATCAGCAGTATCAAGAGTTTAAAGAATGCTTCCTTTGCCTCAAGATTTCTCATGTCCAAAGAAATACATCTTTTTATTTCCGTTTTCAAGATCCCAATGTTGTATTCTCATACATATCAAGAGGTCTGCCCTCACTTGGTGCTGTATATCTTAGCGGATCTCCTTTGCTGATTCAATTTTTATAACATCAGCACCCAAATCAGCCATAAATCTTCCTGATGTAGAAGCGGCAATAAATGTTGCTAATTCAACTACTTTTTACGCCCTCTAAGGTTTACTCATATCTATTCTCCCTTTTAATTTATTCTTTGTCAAACTTTGTAACAGCCATATGAATAAGATAAGGTATCATAATTACAGGTATTGTAAGATAACCTAAATACTTATATCCAACTGCAACGATCTTGTTTAAAACCTAACTGTGCAATAAAGAATGCAAGTAATGTACATACTAATGTAACAACAATAACATTTACGCCCGGTTTATTATTAGGATCAAAATTCTTATCAATAGATGAACAAATTCTGTTACTCATTCCGGCAATCATATTTTACTGCAGTTGATACAGAACCTAAAACAATAAGTATTGAAATCATAGGGTCTTAAAGATGTCAGGTGCAAATCCTTTGTTACGAGTATAATGAGCGGAATAGATTCCTTTGCAAAATCAGGCTCATTTATAATAGCTGTAAGTCCAAGAACTGCAAAGTAAACATATAAAACCGTTTACAAAAATCCATATACCATTGATGACTTTTGCCATATCAGGAGAATCAAAGGTTTTAGCATGCTGTACAAAGTAAGCCTATTGCACCCAACTGGAATGCGGCATATACAATACCCTTTATCATAGCAGGACCGACAGGTGCAGGATTTGCAATCTCTGCTGAAAGATTTGACATAATGTCTCACTGCATAACAATATTAGGTATATAAACAGGAATAATCCTGCAACTATTAAAACCGAAAGTGTTGATGCTACTTTTTCTAACAACATTTGTACCGTAAACAGCAACAATAAAGATAAATAAGCCTGTAAATATTGTTCCGATCCAATGATTAATTCCAAATGATTTTTCCATTGTAGCCACACGGTTGCAAAAAGCTGCCGCAGGTGCCACACAAATGGTTTACCAAATAAACCAACTCATATAATGTACTGAAAACTACAGCCAAAACATCTCCGGCCTTTTTCCGAACTTATCATTAAATCTATAGAAACTCTTATTGAAACTTGCATAGTTGTATAATTCATGTTTCTTAGCATAGTTTAAGTGCATACCACTGATAGAATGCACCGATTGCTTGAGTAAGAATACAGGTTACAAATGCCCATATTCCAAAAGTTCAAAAAGAATGCTCTCAACTGGTTTCCTGATGCAAAACCGCCACCAAACTGAGTTGTAAACCATACGAGATGCTACACCTATCACCACAGGCATTTTGTCCTTATTAATCATGATGTTCCTCCTAAATCAACATATCTGCAAATGTTTGTAACATAGTATTTGCTTGCTGATAATTTTTCATTTGTCTGTCCACTTCTATATTTATATGTGGAATACTGCCTCGTCTGCCGCTCTCTTTATCGGCACATAATCAAACTCCTCAGGATCTGCAGAATTTAGTCATAAGAACAACTATACCATCTGCTTTTTTTCTTCTTTGCTTCTTCAATTATAAAAGCTTACTCTTTTTATCTCTGTCATACAGTAGTGAGCAATTATCCATTTCCGAGAAATTTCTTTGCTAAAAGCATATAAATCATTTCCGCTTGTAATGTCTGTTCTATATTGTCTTGATTCATAAGCTATATCATCACCTACTATCTGAAGATTATTACTGTCAAAATATATTAAGTAAATCCGATTGCATCAGCCAATATTCCTGTTGTATAAACTCTCAGCTTCTTAGAAATCTTTCCTTCTTTTTAATAAGCTCGATAAGTTCCTAACAAGTTCTGTATGCTCTTCTTTAAGCATAAACCATGCACTCTTAAATACTGCACTTCTGTCTGCTGCAGATACTTCATAATCTTCTGAAATCTTTGAGAATTCTCTCATTACCCTATTATGTTCATTATAGATTTCATATATATGTAAGTTTACTCTCATCAAACTTTTCACCTGTGATATTCTCCGGGTCATTTTATTACTCTCTTATACATTTCAACAGTAAAATCAACCGCATAATCAGGTTTTCTGTTTTGTGGATAAGTCATCGGTATAAACGGAATATCTTTAACTGCATATTTCCAGTTTTGTCCTAAAGTTTTAAGCGAATCACAAAGTGACGGAACTACTATTGCACTTACTCCTGAATAATTTCCTTTTTATCCCAAGCTCCAATATAGTCTGCATTATTGAGCAAATAAATGCAGGATAATATTTCTTTGACTCGTTTATTTCAATATCCGCTCCCCATACTCCCATCGGTACAAATCCAAAAGCATGAATTATCTCCTCAGGTGTATATACAGGTGCAACAGCTATAACTTTCTTTCCTTCTGAAAGGTATTTATCGAGCTGTTCCTTTGGAGACACACTAACCTTTTTTAAAGTTTCTAAACAATGCCACATAGTCTCCCCCTTAAATTTCCTTATTTACTTCCATAATTTCTGTCAAACCTTGAACTCTTGTATCATATTGAGCCTCGGAGAAGTTTCTTGGATCAGCCTGATCTCCGTCAAAACTTACAACAGGAATTCCACACTCCTCACCGATTTGTCTGCTCATCTCAGACATAAATCCCGACCAAAGTTTACAAGATCTGTTTGTATGTACAAGAAGTCCTTCAACACTGTTATCTTTACAAAGCTTTGTTCTCTTATCTCTTGCATGTTCTATATTCATACAATTAGGAACATTTGCATATGCCCTGCACATTCCGTCAAAGTCATCATAAATAAATCCGAAAGCATCAGCATATATGGTTGTAACCATATTTATTCCACGACTCTTAAGCCCGGTAGCTGTAGCACGAAGCCATGGCCAACATGCTATACCTTCAAACATAATTCTGTATTTTTCTTCACCTTTAAATGTAGACTCACCTTTTTCATGATTTTCTTTATACTCTTTAAGCAAAGTCTCCATTGCCTCCGCCGCTTCAAGCTTTCCTCTGGCTGTAACCATAACAGCCATATGATTTAATAAATCAAATCCGTTAAATGGTGACGGTGAATACTTAACTGTAGCAGTTGCCTCAAGCCATGCTCTGGAGCTTCGGCCTGATATCTTTCTTACCTCTTCGTATCTTTCATTACTCCACTTTTTACCTGTAATCTCCTCTAATTGATGTATTGCATCCCAGAATTGATTTCTGATATAAGCTGTCATTGCTCTGAAACTTCATAATCAGGATTAAAAGGAATATCTATCATAATCATAGGAATATTCAATTCTTTAGCTAATGTTCTCATACCATTTAATCATGCAGTTACATATATTATTACAACATAGAACGAAATCCGGTTGTGGCATATCTTGTTCCGGTAGCTTCCTTAAAGCTTCATATATGCAAGAGATATTCTGGCATATGCACATATCATTAGAATATCCATCGCCTTCACTCTCACTACACATCTGTTCTCCACCACCTCTGGCTGCAATTCCGGCTGCCTGATTTTCAGGATAACATACATATAATCCTAATGTCTCAGGAATCTCTACCGGAAAGTTACTTGCGCACCATCCTACCAATTCGCCTCGCTTTTTAGCCTCTACGCAGTCACTGTATGCCTTTGCTGCTATCTTACTCCAATCTGGCTTTTTGCACTGTTTTGGATCTATAGTGACTTTTTGTTTTTTAGCTTCTTCCACTGGTTTCCTCCTACTTTTTAATATAAAAATTTATGACTTTTTAAAGCCGTATATTGCGGCTCCAAGTGCTCCCATAAGTTGAGCGTTCTTACTAAACACTATATCTACACCAAGTTCTTTACTCATAGCATTTCTAACACCCTGAGTTTTTAGCTACACCGCCACTCATACATACTTCTTCAACTATTCCGACTCTCTTGGCTAAAGCGGCAACTCTTATCGCAACAGATTTACATATTCCGGCTACCAAGTCCGGGATATTCCTTCCTGTAGCAAGCTGAGATATAACCTCCGACTCTGCAAAAACTGTACATGTACTTGATATATTTGCAGGATTATCAGATTTTAACGCCTCAATCTCCAATTCGTCTATTTGGAGATTAAGAATATTAACCATCACATCAAGAAATCTTCCGGTTCCTGCAGCGCATTTTATCATTCATAACAAAAATTTGTCATTTTACCGTTAGCTGCAAGTGATATTACTTTCGCATCCTGTCCACCGATATCTATTACCGTTCTGACATTAGGAAACTCTTTATGTACTCCAAGCGCGTGGCACGTCAACTCACTGACTTTATAATCAGCCAAATCGTAGTTCATTCTTCCATAACCTGTAGCAACTACCGACTTAATATCTTTTTAATTCCAGTTTTGAAAGAGTTTAGTACATTTTTACAGCTTCTTCTACACGGCTGTTCCCACAGTTGCTACAACTATTGAAGAAGCTACTATGTTTTCTCCATCCTCCAATATTACAGCCTTTTGAAGTGGTTGATCCGATATCAACACCTAATGTGTACATAAATTTCTCCTTTATATCTTGTCTACTAGTATACTAGCAATCCCAAAAATAAATGTGTTAATAATATAACCAACATCTATGTTATAATATTATCAATTCTTAATATTTTTGTAAATATGCATTTTTACTATATTTACATGTGAATTTTCATTTATATCTATTTATTATTTCATCTTATTTTTGTATGTTTAGTATATTATTGTAATTTTTCATTATAATATTGCACTATAATATTAATACACTTCAGATCCATGTAGTAAACTTTACTATATTGATAAAGATTGCAAAACTTAAGCTTTTTGCATTTTTATGATATGAAATATTTGGGATATTGCTTTATTGCACTTTCATATATATCTGTAATTGTTTCCAAATGAGCAGCCATGCATTCCTGCGCCTTGTATAGGTCATTACTCTTTATTCCATTTACTATATTCTTATGCTCTTCCACCAACTCATGAATGCGATTTGCAAACTTGACATCAAAATTTCTCCATCTTGAAATGTGAAGCATAATATCACTTAAAATTATCACTAATGCATATCTGTTTTACACTATCAATCATAGTTTTATGAAACTCACTGTCAAGTATACCAAACTTGCGCAGAATAGGTTCTTTCGTCTATATATTTTTCTTCCTCTTCTATATTCTTTTTCCAGTTTCTTTACCAATTCGAGTCTTGCCGATTCATCAAGTTTAGTAAACATCTCATATATGACCTCTTTTTCAACTGCCGTTCTAAGCATTAGTAAATCTGATATATAATTTTAAGTCTCATCTGTAACGTAAGTGCCTCTTATGCGGTCTTACCTCTACAAACTTTAGTTGGGATACTTTTGTAAATGCGCTTCTTATTATAGACCTGGATACTCCATAATCTATACACATTTGATTTTTCACTAATAAGCTGTCCCGGTTCAAGTTCAAGTCGAATTATTCTTTTTTAAAATACTCTTATAAACTTCTTCTGCAGTATATATTTTATTATCGTCCAACATTATCATACCTTTTCACAACAAATTAACACAAATATATTTTTAAATCTTTTTGATCTTAATAAACTTTTTAAATTCTAATCAAATATATCAGTAAAAACTCTTATATACTTAATTTACTAAAATTCTATGAACTTATAATATAAAAGTCAATATCCAATCTTTTTATCAGTACCACATATACAAATTTTATTACTCCAAAAATTATTAACTAAAAAGCCGACACACTTTGTGACAGCTTTTTAATTTAAACTATTGCTATTTGATCTATATAAAATTTATATTTATCAGTCCTGTAATAACATTTAAAAAATACTCTATAGGAGTCTCTTTTCCACTTACAATACCGTATGTAACACATCTAAATAAGATAACCGGCATTCCTTCTTCAAAGCTCAAGATATTTTGCTATTTCATCCTTGGCCAAAAACTGCTTCTATAGTCCGTCTGGCCTTTGTAATCCTTACACCATACCGGGTCATTGATAAGCTATACAAAGATTCATGTTCAAGATCATATTCTATCAATCCGGAAATATCTTTTCCGGCAAAAATGCTATTGTATAATTTAAAGGTTCCAAATTTTGCATATGAAATTCTTCCAATAACCTCAACTTTATCATCAGTCGATATTTCTAAAGCCTTTGCACGTTTAGGAGACGCAAATTCTATTCTGCTTATTTTTCGTTTTTCTTGCTCGGTGTCATTCCCATTTTTTGCACATCTTCGGTGCTACTTGTAATAGAAAACAAATTATTGCTACCCTCATCGGCCTTAACATAAGTACCCTTACCCTGTATTTTATAAAGGTATCCTTCTGTTACCAATTCATCAATGGCTTTTCTTATGGTAATCCTACTTACATTATACAATTCCATAAGTTTCTTTTTCACTTGGTATCGCCTCATTAGAATGATATAAATCATTGTCAATATTTTCAACTATCGCTTTCTTTACTATAAAAATACTTTGGCGATTTATCTTCTAATATCAAATCTGTATACCTCTTTTTCTTACCCAGGCTAAAATCACAATATAACGGATTATAACATCAAGTCATTATTTAGCACTATAGCATTAAATTCCTTTATCTTTTCAATCATAGCATTTCTATCATCGTGTAATTTTAAGATTGCGCTACCAACAAAAAGCCGCATCTCCACCTGCTTCTTTTACAGTAGTAACATCTTTTGGTTCATGTACTCCTACCCCACAGTAAATAGGTCTGTCTATACCCAGTTCTCTCAAGTATCCTACCGCATCTTTCAAAGTCTTATATTTAGGATGTAATATCTGGTCGATATAAGGTTTTTGCTTGTAAATATACAAATCCATTTGATCTCTTGGCAAGGTCAATTTCTTCTTCCGGAAGATGGAATTGTACATAACATGAAACCAATAAACCTGCAGATATAATCTTATTCTTTATAGTATCATCCTTCAATCCTACAAAGCAATATATCTTTTAAATCATTATCTAAGCAAAAACCTTATAAACTTATCTACTCCAATTTCTTCTACTGTATTTTTCATAAGCTAATACAAGAAGCTTTTACATCAGGCAAATTTCTTTTTAGACTAACTATAAAGTCCATATTTATTATAATCATCACAGTTTTTCTAGTGCCTTTTTCATTCTATCTGCTATATATTCTCCTCCAAGTACGGATCTCTTGAAGGAAAATCTACTTCAATAATTTTACATCCGGCCTTTGCATAATCATTTGCAACCTCAATACTTGACTCTATTGTAGGATATCCACTGGATAAATAGCATATTATTTCCATTTAATTCTCCCTTACTTCCATCGTATACCTTTATAAATAACTCTTTAAAACCTTCTATTTCCGGTATTACAGGATTTGTTTTGGTACAACCATCTTTTTAGCAAAATCTACCAAAATATCTAATTTAGATATATAATCTTCTCTATTTGGTATTAACTCAGAAAGTTTTTCAGGTATGTTTAATTCTTTATTGAGCCTTTTTACTTTCGAACTCTATATCACCTATTCCAAGTTCATCGGAAATATTTTATATATCTCTTTTGCTTTTTCGCTTTGCTTATTATAGCTTATCACATATGGCAAAATTATGGCATCTGCCAATCCATGTGATATATGGTATACACTTCCTAAAGTATGTGCCATAGAATGCACAATTCCTAAAAGATACATTTGTAAATGCTAAACCTGCAAACCATAGATGCCTGTAGCATAAGCTCTCTCGCTTCTTTATCCTCGCCATTTTTATATGTTTTAGGTAAAAATTTAAATATATCTTTTATGGCTGCTTTTGCTAAAATATCACTTAAATAATTCGCTCTATTTGAAACTAAAGCCTCAAGAGCATGTGTCAAAGCATCCATTCCTGTCTCAGCTGTAATTTTTACTTGGCATAGAAACAGTTATGTCTCCATCACATATAGCTATATCAGGCATCATCTCCATATTTCCTATTCCATACTTCAATCCTGTAGAGTTTTCAGTAATAACTATGAGATCTGGATACTTCACTGGTCGTACCTGATGTTGATGGAATACAACAAAGTCTTGCCTTTTTTTCTTAATTTAGGAAATATGTTTGAGGTAAAATATCTTGTAAGTCTTTAAGATCCGGATGCTCATAGAAAATCCACATGGCCTTGGCAGCATCCATTGCGGATCCTCCACCAAGTCCAACTATCAAATCCGGATTGAATTCAACCATTTCTTTTGCCCCACGCAAAACAGTTTCTATTGATGGATCCGGCTCTACACCACTTATAACTGTTGTAACAACACCGGATTCTTTAAACAGAGCCTCTACCTTTGCCAGTGTTCCATTCTTTTCCATGCTGCTTCCACCTACAACTATTGCAGCTCTTTCACAATTCACTGACTTAATATATTCCAAAGAACCGTTTCCAAATACTAATTCAGAACCTGCAAGTTTCATTGGTCTCATCATACTAATTCCCTCACATTCTAAGTGCATCAATGACTTTTTTTGTTAATTCATAAGAAATAGGATTTTCAATCTTTCCGTTAACCTTAAAGCCTGAACCTATTATTGCTCCATCAGCTATATATAAGCTGATCTTTTATATTTGTATCATTTACACCACTACCGGCTATCACAGGTATATTCACAACTTTTTACTCTATTAATCATCTCTATAGGAGTTTCTTCACCAACTTGTGATCCCTGTTACTATTATGGCATCAGCTCCATTTGCAGTCGCATCCTTAGCTGATTGTTCTATTGTTATACACGTAAAATCATGTGTGCATGTTTTACTTGTATATCAACAAGAATCTTTACATGCTCCAACCCTAAGCTTTTTCTATATTCCATACATTTTTAGCACATGGCTCTATCACTCCATCTGTGAAAAGTACTCTATCAACAAATACAGGAACTCGTACAAAATCAGCTCCTATCATACCTGCAATTTGCAAAACCCGATTCACAGTCATTAAATGCCGCATCTACACTCTACCGGTATTTTTACAGCTTCTTTACTGCATATGCTGCTACACTTAACGCCGCTAACTGTGCTTTATTTAATAGGGCAGAAAATGGTGCATCTCCCATATTTTTCTACTATTATTCCATTTACTCCTGCTTTTTCCAGTGTCTTGGCATCTTCAACAGCCCTATCTATTATTTCTTGATAGTCCCCGTTGAATCCACGGTTGTCGGCAATGGTTTACAATGTACCATTCCAATAACTGTCTTCCCACCATTACTAATTATATCTTTTCTCATACAAGCTCCTTTTTATTTGCATAATTATATATGCCCTCTAAAGGCCACTTTACAGTAATTCTTCAGCCCTCTTTCCTGTCTTCACCTTCAAGTTTATCTTTGAGATTCTCCAAAACCGTAACTATAGTTAAAGTACAGGTTTTTACATTCATAAGTCTACCCAATGTCATCAAACATGCCGATTCCATGTCTATACCGTCAACACCAAGTTTTTCTTAACTCATTAAAGGTTTTATCAATATCTCTATTTGACTCTTTTGAAAATCTCGATTCATGCATATTGGTATAGAATCCATCCATTGTACAATTTATTCCATTATGATACTTTTTTATCTACACTTTTCACAGTATCATTCATTATATTTATCAACTCTATATCTGCCACAGCAGGATAAGATAAATCAACATAGCTCTGACTTGTTCCTTCCTTCTCATGGCTGCAACCGGTATCATAAAAATCACCTAATGTATTTTCCTTCAGTGACATTACAGTCCCCATTCTTACTGCAACTTCCATTCGGCTTCATACATCTCTTCCATTGCAATTGCAGCTGAAGGAGCACCGATACCCGTAGATGTTATAGTTACTTTTATTCCTTTATACATTCCTATATAAGTATTAAATTCTCTTAAAAACGCTATGGAGAATCCATATATTTACAAAGTCTCTCAACTCTCCATGGATCTCCGGAAAAATAACATACTTCCCTATATCTTCCTTACCAACTCCGGTATATAATGCTTTCATACTTATTACACTTCCTTTTTAAATAGAGAATCAAAATCACCAAGAAGTTTTGATTCATCAGGTACATACTTAAACACCCCTCTTTTTGAATAATATGTGATGCCATTATTGTCCCCCAATCTACAACAATCTTCAGGGTCAAAATCCTTAAGATATCCATACAAGAAACCTGACATATATGCATCTCCGCTACCTGAAGCATCAACAACATTATTTATTCTTATAGCTTCTATTCTCTTTTCAATTATCTTCTCACCTTTTTCTGATATAACAAATACTACCGTCAGCACCTAAAAGTAGTTATCAATATATCAACTTTTCCATCAATAAAAAGCTCTCTTATATCTGTTATGCCATTTATATGCTTAATAATTTCACATTCAACTTCATTTGTGAATATTTTACTTTTCTTTAAAATTTCCTTCAAAAATATTCAGGAAAAAGCTTCCATATCATCCTTCATCCCAAATACTATCGGAATATTAAACTTTTGACATTTCCTAAAAATCCATATTGTCATCTATAGAAGCCACAGTTATTACTCCAATCTTTTACACCCTTAAAAGTTCATCTTTAAAACCTGATGAATACTTTCTGTCCATGGCTCCCCGGATAAAATATTGTAATATGCTCATTATTATTATCTTGTAACAAATAGCAGTATCCCGTTATATCCTCTTCTATTATGTTAATTCCATATGTAGGAACTTTCAGCCTCTTCCAGAAAACTTTTAAATCTGGTAGATTCATAGTCTCTACCCACTCTTATCAAAGGCATAGAGTCTATTCCCAGCTTACAAAGTTCATAAGCTATGTTTACAGAACATCCATCATAAAATATTTCTGCTGAAGATTGGTTCTCAACTATTGATGTAAAAACCCACTTTGCAGGAGTTTTCAATTTTATAATATGATCCATGCTCACATATCCACTTGTCAAAAACTTCAACTTTCATACATCTTCACCTTTTATAATTCACCTTGTAAAAACAGATTTTTAAGTTCCTCTTTATTTACAACATGGCCTAAGTATTTATCAATATCACTTAAATGAACCTCATTTACTGTTTCAGAATTCGTTGCAACACATTCTCTAACTACATAAGGCTCATAATTATAATAAAAAGCATCTGTTACGGTTGCTCTGATACAGCAATTTGTTTTAGTCCCTACTACAATCAAGTTTTTCTATGTTGTTTTCTCTTAAAAACCAAGTCCAAATCTGTTCCGAAAAATCCACTATATCTTCTCTTCTGTATAATGTAGTCTTCAGGTTTTATCTCCAGCATCGGATCGATTTCTACTCCAAAAGTCCCTTCTATACAATTAGGTCGCATTGTTGCAGCCTCTTATCAAACTTACCGACTCTATTACAATGCCGCAAATATACTATAAGACAATTTTTACTTCTACACAGCTCAAGGACCTCTTTTATTTCGGCAATATCTTTCTATTTTCCGGATAAAATACCAGATCCATCAGGATCCGTAAAGTCTCTAACCATATCTACAATTGAAGTGCTGTTTTCATCTTTTTCACCTTTCTAAAAAGTATATCCTCTTACCCTTACATTTTTTTAAACTTCATATATGAAACTGTTGCAAAGCACTGAAACCATTATTATGTAAGGTATAGTATCAAATATCCCTGCCATAGGACCTGCATTGATACTCAAATTCACCGCCAATGCTCTTGATATGCCAAAAAGAATTGCATATAAAGATGATTCTAAAGGTTTTTCCCCACCACAATAAATTGCCGCAATTGCTATAAAGCCTCTTCCTGCAGTCATATCATTTTGTGTACATACACATGCGTTCCAAAGATAAATTTATGCCTGCCAAACCTGCACATAATGCTCCAATTAAAATTGCCAAATACTTATATAATTTAGTTTTTAGTCCCAAACTTTATTGCCGCTTCTTCATTTTCACCCACAACTCTTACATATATTCCAAATTTTTGTCTGATACATTATAACTGACATAATTATGATTCCAATAAAAAGCCAAATATGTGATAAATGTATGCCCACTCAAAATGCTACCTACAATATCTATTGAATCAATAATAGGTATATGTATCTTAAAATCAGATACGCTAATATTTTGCAAGCTTTATATTTGACACTCCCCATCATATTCAAAGCAAATTTAGCTATCGCTGATACAATAAAGTTTATTCCAAGTCCAATTACTATTACATTTTCCGGATCTACTCACTCCAAAATAAGAAAAATCAATCCCCAAATCAAAGTTGTTAGTATAGCTGAAGATAATGCTAAAAATGTTGCCTGTAAAATACATAACTAACACAGATACAAATGCACCGTTTAACATCATTCCTTCAAGTGCTATATTCAAAACATTAGCTTTATATGCAAATATTCCACCTATTACACATAGTATTATTGGTACTATGGTAAACTGTATCATATAAAATACTATTTAGAAGAGCCATTGTGCTTCCTCCATTTTATGTTTATTACTATACATTCTATTTCTTTTCTTTTAAAAATTTTACTGCCAAAAATAAAATCATTATGCCCTGAATTAATGCAACAATTTCCTTTGGTACTGAAGTATACATATTTATACTGTCACTACCCGTTTTTAATGCCACGTAAAAATATTGAGGCTAACAGTATACCGATTGGAGTATGTCCACGCAGTAAAGCAACTAACATACCGTCCCAGCCTAATCCCGGATTACCTGAAAAACTTAAAGTATACTTGAATTGATCACTTAGCATCCAGACAGCTCCGCCATTCCTGAGAGCGCTCCACTAAGTAACATAATGACCATTATCCAACATTCATTCCACAAGCTTCTGCAAACTCCGGATTTTTTTCCTATTGCTGTTATTTCATATCAAGCTTTGTTTTTTCATAATAAAATACATCACAATCAATACAATAATAACAATGATAGAAAGCAGTTATTCTAGACTTGCCAAATCTACTAAACATAGCTATATCATTGATAGTTGGAGTCGCTTTACATATCCGGCACTTTTTATCTTTAAAAACACCTGTTGTTAAAAATTCTAAAACCTTAACAACTCCATAATTAAGCATAAGAGTTACTACCATTTCATTTACATTACATTTCACCTTTAATATGGCGGGTATCATGGCAAAAAGCCATTCCACAGATAATTGCAACTATTATGCAAATAAACTTTTCTATAAAAGGATTTCCAACTGATATGCTTGATCCTACCAATCCTGCAAAAAATCCTCCCAATAGCATCTGTCCTTCCACTCCATGTTATATACATTAGTCTTAAACGTCACCCGCTATTGCAAGTCCTGTCAGAATCAACGGTGACGCGTAATGAAGGTATCCAAAAATCCTTTACTTGTAAACAATGATTTTTTAGCAAAATCCAATATGCATATAACGGATTGTTTCCTGTAAACAAAATAATAATTGCACCTAGGGCAAATGCAAGAATAACCGGAATTAATGAGTTTATAATATGTTTTAAAGTTTCATTGTTATTTCTCATGCTTATTCTCCCTTTTATTCCTGCCATCAAAAGACCTATCTCAACTGTTGACACTTCCGTCGGAGAAATCTCTCCCGTAATTTGACCCTTATACATTACTATAACTCTATCAGATAAACTCATTATTTCTGATAATTCACTTGATACTAAAATAACGGTATTACCTTGGTCTCTGAACTTTAGAATTTCATTGTGAATAAATTCAATAGAACCTATATCTACTCCTCTTGTTGGTTGATAAAGCCATAAGTATCTTAGGTTTTTGATGCAAAGTTCTCTTGCAATAATTACTTTCTGGGCATTTCCTCCCGACAGATTTCCTATAACTCCATTCTTATCACCTAATCTCATATCAAACTCATCAATGTGTTGTCTCTTATTTCATCTATTTTTCGAGTTATATAAGCCATATTTTTAATATTTCTTTATTATCATGATAGCCTGCAATGCAATTATCAGAACACTCATTTCCTACATAATCCTGTAGCGTATCTATCTTCGGAATAATACCGATTCCTTCTTTTCTAAGTTCTTTTTGGCCACCCGGTTTGTCACATTCTTACCATATAGGGATAACATTTCCTCTCAGCTTCCATAAGTCCCGTTAATACTTTTTATCAGTTCAGATTGTCCATTTCCTTCATCCGGCTATTCAAATATTTCATCCCTATTTACTTTTAAAAAGAGACATTATTGATAACTTTCTTACCATCGTCATTTAATACATTTAAGTTGTCAACTTGATATACTACTTGTTTTTCTACAGTATGTTTTCTATCATTTTTTTACTGTCAAACATACATCTCTTCCTACCATCATTCTTGCAATCTCTTTTCATCAGTATCCTGTTTTAAAAACATCTCAACAACATTTCCATGTTTTTAACACGGTGATACTATCTGCAAAGCTCCATTACCTCTCTCAGTTTATGTGTAACTCATTATTGTCTTTCCTGCTCTTTTAAAAGCTTTTAATGTTGCAATTAAATCGTCAACTTCTTTCGGAGTTAATACAGCAGTAGGTTCGTCCAAAATAAGTATATCCACATTTCTATAAAGCATTTTTAAGTATTTCAACTCTTTGTCTTTCACCTATAGAAATATCTTCGATTTTTATCTGTTGGATTTAATTGAAGATGGTTATCCTCAATCATTTTTGCAACCTTTTTATCTCTTCTTTTTATCTATCAGAGGACTATTTTTCTTTTATTTCCACACCGAGCAAAATATTCTCATATACTGTAAGTGAGGAAACTAACTTAAAGTGTTGATGAACCATGCCTATTCCTACTCCTATTGCGGTAAGAGGGTTGGTCATCTTTACTTCTTCACCTCTAATAAGTATTTTTCGAGACTTGGAGCAACCAAGCCATACAACATATTCATAAGTGTTGACTTACCCGCTCCGTTTTCTCCTACAATACACCTTATTTCACCTTCTTTTATATCCAAAGATATATTATTATTAGCGACAAAAATCTCCAAACTTTTTGGTCAAATTTATTGTTTGAATTATACTTTTCATATATAGTATCCTGTTACTTTATTTTTTTACATTAGGACATTTACTCTGATCAAACTCTTCCCCATTTTGAGCATTAGTTACTTTTAATAGTTCCGTCAGCAATTTTGCTTACTACATCCTTTACTTCAGCCTTTATTTCTTCCCATTTTTCTTTTCCGGAATCTTGTACATGTTTTACTTATTTCAGCTAAATCCGTAATAGATGTTGCGCCTGAAGCTAAAGAATATGTTTGTACTCTATCCATGCTATCAAGCTTTCCTTCAATTGAGGCTTTTATAATTTCATAAACCGGTACATCTGTATTCTTCATAACACTTGTAAGTATATATCCGGGTTGCTGTGCATCTTTATTAGCATCTACCTGTATTGCAAGTTTTCCTTCCTCTTTTAGCCTTTGACGCAACTCCGTCTCCTACTGCCCTGCTACCGCAAATACTACATTTGCACCCTGATTATAATATGTACCTACCACTGTACTTCCTGTAGCCGAGTCAGCAAAACCTGCATCATACTTTTGAATAATAGTCATAGTTTACACCAAATTTTTCTGCTTCATAATTTATTCCTTCTATATAGCCATATGAGAATACTGTAATACCGTTAGAGTTTGTTCCACCTATAAAAGCCTACAGATCTTCCACCATTTTCAGGTGAAGTAAATTTATATTCTGTATCACCAAAGAGTTCTTTTGCATTTTTCATTTACAAGTGTTGTCAATGCACCTGCAACAAATGATGATTCATGTACATCAAAGAGTACACTTATTACGTTATTATGAATCTGCTTCCCTCACTATCCTTATTTGGATTATCATTCATACAGATAAATGTGGTATCAGGATACATCTTAGCAATTGCATCTGCTCCACCTGTACCGTTAATCAATGCTTCAAAATCATATTCCAAATTAAATATAATCTGATAACCGTCATCTGCCAAACTCTCCAATGCCTTCGGAACTCCTGTTGTAGGTTCAACCTGCTTATACTCAATTCCAAAGTCTTTTTCAGCTTTTTGCTCCTTCAATTGCAGTTTGATTGTAGCCATTATCATTTTTGTCCTGCTGCTGAACATATAATAGCCACTTTCAAATTCTTACCACCACTTCCTGATTTTTGTGACTCATTTCCTCCACCACATCCTACTAATGTACCTGCCATCATCATAGCTATAGCTGCACTCACGAATCTTAATTTTCTCATTTTCATTCCCCTTATACATTAGTACATCATGTTGTCATGACGTCATTACTAGTTATATTTATACTAACATAATATAACGTTTTTGTAAATATTTAAAGTGAAAATCTACACTCCCTATCACACTACTAACCCAAGTTCTATTTTTCTAATTATTATTTCTCCACCCTTCCTCCCTTTTTATTGATTTTTGCCCAATTTCCCGCCTTTTTCTTCTGGTATTCTGCCAATTGTCATTGCTTTAAGAAAATATGTTAGAATTTCTACATAAGATTTTTATATTTAGGATTGTTACTGAGACGCAGG
>BNJU01000382.1_pt1 | contig 96995 bp, 98 predicted proteins | sample 8539281 | NCBI WGS metagenome assembly BNJU01 (sample SAMD00202456, study PRJDB9452) | human saliva metagenome | isolation source: human saliva | place: Japan
ACATTCCGCGAGGCCGGGTGCGTGTCGTTCCGGGCGGGGGCATTCGACGCCGTCGGGGACCGAAAACCTGTCCCCGCACGCGCAGGATGTCCCCGGCCGCGAGATGGTGCACCCGACGCGCAGGATGTCCCCGGTCAGTGAGGGTATCCGGCGTCGGCGGGCGCGGGTGGAGGATTCCGCCCCGTGAGAATCGGGTGACGGTGGCCGATGCGCGAGGAATGATTAGCCTTGGGCATCACGACCCTCGACGACCCTCCCGGGAGGCACCCCTTGGCCATCGCAGCCTCACACGATTCTCACCCAGCGGCGACCTTTCCGTAGACCCTTCCGGGAGGTACCCCTTGGCCATCGTAGTCTCATACCGATTCGTACCCAGCGGCGACCTTCCCGTGAGAGGCGGGGCGCTACCGACTCGTGGCGTCAGGGGCCTGCCCGTGGTGCCGCCGCGTCCTCATCGCCCGGCGCCTGCTGGGCCTGACCGAGGCGATCCCCGTGTCCTGGAGCTCATGGTAAGGGTGCGGACGGATGCTGGGAGCTGACCGGTCCCGACGGCGAGCCCGGCGTGGATCCGGCGCTCGGCGCCCGCTCCCTGGCCGAGGTCTGCGCGACGACCCCCGGCTACGAGCCTCCCCCCACCGTCCCGGCCCTGGTGGACACCACGACCGGCCAGGTCGTCAGCGACGACTCCGGCGACCTGCTCTTCGACCTGTCCACGGCCTGGTGGGACCTCCACCGGGGAGGGCGCTCCGGACCTCTACCCGCTCAACCGTCGCAACTCCACCGACGCCTGGGACGCGTGGATCGGCTCGCAGATCAACATCGGCCACGCGGTGGCCACCCACTCGCAGGACCCGGAGAAGGCCGCGGCGGCGGCCAACGGCGTCCTCGTGGGCTTCGACGTCATCGACACTCTCCTGGCCCGGGCCACGCGGATGGAGGCCTCCCCGCGAGGACGGCCTGACGATGCTCGACAGGGCCGGCCCTGTCCGCCGTCGTCGCCATCGGCCCAGTGCCTGTGCGGCGACAAGCCCACCGGCAGCGACATCCGCCTGTTCACCACCGTCCAGTCCTACGAGTACGGCGGGCGCCAGCACTACCCCGGCGGGGAGGCGCCGTCGATCTCCTTCTGGCCGGCCCTGGCCCGCTGGTTCCGCGCCCTGGAGGGCCGCTCGGGCTGGGTGGGGCCCGAGGAGCGCAGCGCCCTGGGCTGCTGAAGACAGCGCCGGTCCGGCGCCGGGCCGGCGCCGAGCCGGAGAGGGGCCGTGGCGTCGGCCCGGGCCTGCCGGCTGCTACGGCCGGGCGGTGAGGACCGGGTTGTACAGGAGCCGGTTGGGCGTCGTCGGGCACTCCTCGCCCACGGCCATCGGCGCGATGAGCCGGTCGGCCCGCAGGTCCTCCAGTCGCGCCACCACGCGGTCGCGCAGCGTCCACGGGTCGATGGTGTTGAGGTAGATCTTCGTGCCGCCCTCGAAGCCCGCCAGGGTGGAGACCCGCCACTTGAGCGTGATGTGCCAGGGCATGGGCTGATCCACGTCGAGCGGCTTGTGGTGCCACTCCTCGTTGCTGGGACGTCCGCGCCCGTGGCCGCGTGCAGGGGCGTGCACCAGGTCGGAGACGGCGTCGACCTCCTCGCGGCTCATGAGCCACGGCTCGGGCATGGCCGACGTCGAGTACACCTCCAGCGTCGGGTAGCGGTGCCCGAAGCCGGCGAAGGCCACCGCGTGCTCGTTGCTCGCCACGAGCAGGCCCCTGGTAGGCGGCGTAGTCCACCGCCATCTCGTTGTACAGGTTGGGGTTGGCCCGCACCTTCTGCAGCTCCAGCTGGCTGGTCACCCCGCGCTCGTCGATGCCCACCAGCTGCTTGTGCAGGGTGGTCGAAGCTCGCCCCGGCCGGCCGCAGCCAGTTCTGAAAAGACGGCCACGTAGCGCACCCACCGGTTGGCCTCGTACAGGCTGTGCATCGCGTGGATCGCCAGGCGCGTGTAGGCGCGGTGCTCGGCCACGCTCAGCGTCCCCGAGCCGGCCAGGCCCGTGGTGTCGTGAGCGTCATCGGTGAAATGGCGTCGACCGATGATGACGTCATGGCCCCCGGCGAAGAGGCCGCCAGGAAGGTGTGGCGGGTCCGCTCGTCCATCGAGTCCCAGGAGTCCGGGTCCGCGCCCGCGGCCGCCAGTTTGGTGCGCGCCACCCGCTCCACGTGCTCGACGCCGGCCGGGTCAGCCAGGTAGGCCTCCATGCGCTCGCGGGCGGCGTCGGGGATCTCGTAGCCGTGGTTGATGTGCCAGTAGTCGAAGGAGAGGATCTCGAAGAGGTTGGGCACCCTCCGGAACTCGGCCACCGTGTCGAACAGGGCGGAGGCGGCGACGGCGTCGAGGCGTTCGAAACCGCCGTCGGCCCCGCGCACGACGCGCGCCTTCTCGAGGGGCGTCTCCAGGTAGCGCGCTGAGCAGAAGGCGCAGCTGTGGGTGCGGTCGGCCTCCTTCAGCGGGCGGACTTCTGCCACTGGGTGCGAGATGGGGCGGTTGGCGCGGCCCGGCACGGTCCACACCTCGGTTCCGGTGAAGGGGCTGATCTGCTTGACCGTCCCGTCGGCCAGGCGCGTGAGTGGTTCGGCGGAGGGTGAGTACGGCATGAGCATGCTTCCATTGTGACGCCTGATGGCGGCCCGCGCGCCCGGCGGCCCCTGATGGCCCCTGTGGTGGGCCCGGCCGGCCTCTGTGGACGGGGCGAGTCCTGCCTACAGGGGAATGATCTCGATATGTCGCCGATCCTGTGACGTGAGCGCCTGCGCCATGCGCCCGTCCATAGTGGCGAGAACAGCGTTGTGACGTGCTGCGAGATCCACCAGGTGCAGGTCGGTGACTTGTTTTGGGCCCTTCAGTCTCGAGAAGCTGATGGACGGCTCAGCAGGAGGGGCGTCGTCGACAAGGAATACGTGATCGTCAAGCAGTCGCAGGCGATCAGTGGTCGTCATCTCGGTACTGCTCGATGAGTTCTGGCGTCACTACATGAGCCTGCTGACCTGCGGGCGGGAAGAACAAGGGATCCCGTGCCTGCTGGTGCGGCCCCCGTGAAGATTCCCCGGAGCGCGAGATCGGACACGGCGCGCCCGAGTGAGACCCCGTCGCGATGAGCGCGCTCACGGGCCAGGGACAGGACCCGGTCGTCGATCTCAAGTGTCGTCCTCATGCGCTCATGATCGCATCAGCGCTTCACGTCATCAATGAGCTGATGAGCGGTTGCGGCCCCGATGTCGGGCCCGGCCGGCCGAGGTCAGGGTAGTCTCTCTGGCTCGTGCGGACCTGCTCCGGGCTCGGCCCTGCGCCCCGCACTGCCCCTCATCCCCTGCACCCCCGCACCTGACCGGAGACAAGGAGACGATATGGCCGAGGTCTTCACCTCCCTGCTGCTCATCGTCGCGGTGGCCTTCGTGGCGCCGCTGATCTCCTGGACCATCCCCAAAGCGGCTCGTGCCCGAGGTCGTCCTGCTCATCCTGGGCGGGATGCTCATCGGTCCCCCACGGCCTGGGGCTGGCCGTCGAGGACTCCTCGATCGAGCTGCTGCGCGAGCTCGGCGTCGCCTTCCTCTTCCTCATGGCCGGCTACGAGATCGACATCAACGAGCTGCGCGGGGCGGGCGGGCGCCACGCCGCCGTCGCCTGGCTGCTCTCACTGGGGCTGGCCTTCGGCGCGGTCAGTGTCATCAGGGGTGACCGGAGGGGCGGCGTCGGCCAACGGCATCGCCATCGCCACCGCCATGACCTCCACGGCCATCGGCACGATCCTGCCGATCCTGCGCGACCGCGGCCTGCTGCCCACGGCGGTGGGCGCCTCCATCCTCAACCACGGCGCCGTCGGCGAGGTCGGGCCGATCCTCGTCATGGCGCTGCTGCTGGGGTCGCGCTCCACCTGGGCGAGCATGGTGATCCTGGGCGTCTTCCTCATCATCACCCTGCTCATCGTCCGCTTCACCAGCCGCGTCAAGCGCGTGGGACGCCGCCTGGTCGAGGCCATCCACCTGGGGGCCTCGACGACGGCGCAGACCACCATCCGCGCCACTGTCCTGCTCCTGGTGGGGCTGTGCGCCATCGCCGCAATCTTCGACCTCGATGTCGTCCTGGGGGCCTTCGCCGCCGGCTTCGTCCTGCGTCACGCCCTGCCCGAGGGGATGCCGAGTTCGAGGAGAAGCTCGACGGGTTGGCCTACGGGTTCTTCGTGCCGATCTTCTTCGTCACCTCCGGCATGGGCATTGAGGCCGGGCTCAATGCCGAGGACCTGGTCAACCTGCTGGCTTTCTTCGTGCTGCTGGTGCTCGTGCGGGGCGTGCCGGTGTGGCTGGCCTCCCGGGCGGAGCGGCGCAGGGACGGCTTGCGCGCCTACTCGATGCGCCAGAGCCTCCAGATCGCCGTCTACTCGACGACGGCCCTGCCCATCATCGTGGCCGTCACCCAGGTGGCGGTCAGTGCCGAGCCATGTCGACCTCCTTCGCCTCCACCCTCGTGCTGGCTGGGGTGCTGTCGGTGCTGGTCCTGCCGGCCGCCGGGCTGGCGCTGGGTCACCGGAGCGACCACGTGCCGGCCAACGAGGTGATGCGTGTGGTCCAGGGGCCGGCCGCTCCCGACGGGCGCACCCCCGAGGAGGCCACGGTCCCGGTCGGTGAGCAGGTCTCGAGGCCGCGCCGACCGGCGTCGCCGCCTGGCGGCATCAGGCTGCCGGCGGGGGGCGCACCCCGGCCGCAGGAGTGAAGCAGCCGGCGCAGCCCGACCTCGTGGGCCTGCCGGACCTGCGTGCGCAGACGACGCCGACGATGGCACGCCTGGCCGAGCTGGGGATGCACGCTCGGGGGCTGTCGCTGGAGGAGTCGCACCGCCTGGCCGCGCGCCTGGTCGAGATCGAGCAGGAGCACGCCCTGTGGCGCGAGCGCTGGCACCGTGCGCGCAGACACGGCGGCACCTCCCGGGCGGCCCGACGACGTCGGCCCCGCAGCGAGTGACGGCCTTCTCGCCGACGGGGACATCCTGCGCGTGCGGGGACGTTCCACTCCAGCCAGGGGACATCTCGCGCGTCCGGTGACGGGATTCCGGTCCCCGACGGCGTCGAAGGTCCCCGCCCGGAAGGACACGCACCCGGCCGCGCGGAATGTCCCCGCCGCATCCTTCGAGGTGCTGCGCAAGGCGGTGGGTTGTGTCCCTGTCCGCGCAGAATGTCCCCGACGGGGCCGGGACGGGGGCGGTGGTTCCCGGAGAGCCGACCCCGATCAGCTCGACGAGGTCGCCGCAACGCTCCCTGCGGCGATGATGGCCATCGTCACGGCCTCCACGGCCCGCTGCACCGCACGCCCCACGGGGTTCTCCCCCGCGAGCTCCTTGATCCGGCGCTTGAGCTCGCCGCGGCTGAGACCGGTCTCCTGCTGAGGCAGGACGGTCGGCGCGACACCGAGCGCCTGCAGGATCGACAGCAGAGCCACGTCGGAGGCGGTCGGCGGCTGCACCCGCGCAGGGCGGCGTCGATGCGGGCGCGCAGCTGCCGCTCGGGGAGGGGTCGAGCGTGGGGTAGCTGGGGTTCAGTGACCCGAACAGCCCGCCGGTGTAGATGCGCACCACCCCGGCCGCCTCCAAGGACTCGGCGATGTGGCGGGTGGGGTTGAGCCTGCCCCAGGACACCAGGGAGGAGAATCGTTTGCCGTTCTTGGCGGGCAGGATCTCCAGGGCCCGGTCCAGGACGGGGTGCCCGGTCGGCTCGGCGCTGACGATGTAGACGCGGGGGCTGCGCTCCTCGGTCAGGCTGATGCGGCCGGCCAGCAGTAGGTCGGTGAGGAGCGCCCCGGTGAGCCCGTAGGCCGGGTACGTCATGCGGCTCTCCGGCTTGCCGGAGTCCTTGGTCAGCAGTAGGAACAGTTCTTCACAGGTCAGCATCGCGTTCATGGATCCAGTACAACGCGCTGTCATCGGAATGTGATCCCTCCCGGGTGCGAGATCCGGACCCGGGAGGGGTCCTCCTCACGGGGGATGCCTCCACCCACCCGTCCGACCGGGCTACGGTCGGTCGCTCACTCCGCCCCTCACTCGACCCCACCTGACCGGGTGCGAGACCGGCGCCGTTCGCGCCCAGCGTGCGATCAGCAGCCGGACGGCGCCCGAAGGTGTCCTACCCCGCGTTTAACCTGGGGACATGGCTCGCGCGATTCGGCATGACGACTGGCCGGTGGACCTCACTGATGACCAGATCATCAGCCGGGTCAGCCACCGGGCGCTGAGCGCGGCCTGGACTACGCGCGCAAGGGGCGGGTGCGGGGTATCGGCGTCGCCGGGGACGGGGACATCATCAGCGCCCAGTCCAAGGGCTCGGGCGCGCACACCTACCAGACCATGGTCTTCCGCAAGCAGGGGCACCCGCAGCGCCCCGGCGTCCTGGGCCGGCACCTGCTCGTGCCCGGTGGGCGGCGACTGCAAGCACACGGCCGCCCTGCTCATCGCCGCGCGCACCCTGGCGCAGGCCGAGGCCCGACGCCGCCGCCCCCTCCGGCGGGCCCGCCCCCTGGGAGAGCCGCCTTGCCGACCTGCTGCAGGTGGAGCGGGCCCCGCGCCGTCGGATGGCCCTGGAGATCATCGACGACCCCGGCGACATGTGGGGCACCCCCGCCGGCCTGTCCATGCTGCCCCTCATCGAGGGTAAGCGCGGCTGGAACCGGCAGGGCGCCGCCTGGACCCAGATCGTCTCCGGGGGCCTGGACGACGACGTCGACCCCACCGTCATGGGCGTCCTGCGCGAGCTGGCCGGCATGGCCGGCGGCTACGGCTTCTACTACGCCGATGACCGCCTCTCCTGACGACCGCGCCCGCCCACGTCTGGGACGTGCTGCGCCGCGGGTGGCGGCCGGTCTGACCCTTACCACCGCTCAGCGCCATGGCATGCCCGTCCTCCTCGCCGACGGGCTGCGCGGCGGCATCCACCTCACCCGGGAGGACGACGGCGGTATCGCCATCACCTCCGCCCTGGAGATCGACGACGTCGAGGAGCTGCGCCGCCTGCAGGTCCCCGGACTGCGCCTGAGCTTCTCCCTCATGCCGATCGGGGACCCGGTCCACGGCTTCTACACGTGGATGCCCGGGCGCGAGCTGCTCCTCATGCCGCTCGAACCGCGCCCCACCGAGGCCCTCTCCCGGGTGCTGCGGGGCGACGGCGAGGCCATCACCATCCCGGCCGGGGACGTCGAGCGCTTCGAGACCGAGCATCTGGAGGCCCTCACCCGGGCGCTGCCGGTCCTGTCCGCCGACACCTCCATCCGCATGCCCCGCCCCTCGACGCTGCGCGCCGCGCTCGCGGTCCACGTTGATACCGCCGAACACCACCTGAGCACCGAGTGGTCCATCCGCTACGTCGGCGAGGATGGCGAGGTCCGGAGCAGTCACGCCCTGCCCGACCTGTCCGCGGCGGCCGAGGGGCACATAGAGGGCGGGACCGCCGGCCGGGACATTGACGGAGAGACCCGCCTGGCCCGCAGGGTCCTCAACCACCTCCTGCCCCTGGCCGGCCGGCACCCGGCCCTCTGGCAGCCCCTGGACCTGCGCGGCATGGCCACGGCCCGCTTCATGACCGAGACGCTGCCGGTCCTGCGCGAGCTGGAGGCCTTCGACATCGAGGTCGACGACGACGTCCCCGACTACCGCGAGGCCGAGGCAGCCCCGGTCATCACCACCAGCGTGAGCGACGACGAGGACCGCCCCGACTGGTTCTCCCTGTCCGTGCGCGTCCACGTGGGCGAAGAGGAGATCCCTCTGGCGCTGCTCATGGCGGCCGTGGCCGGCAGGGGAGCCTGAGGTGCTCCTGGAGTCGGGCACCTGGGTGAGCATCGACCGCCCGGAGATCGAGGCCCTGGCCCGCCTCATGGAAGAGGGCCGCGAGCTGGCCGACCCGCAGGCACAGGGTGAGCTGCGGGTCAGTGCCCTGCACGCCGGCTACTACGAGGTCCTGGAGTCACTCGGCGTCATCGAGCGGGCCACGGCTCGCTGGAAGGAGCAGGGTCGGGCGGCTGCTGGAGCGGGCGCGCGCCGCCGAGGTCGCTGCCGAGGCGCCTGGTGGACGGCCCGTCGGAGGTGACGACGCGGGCGGCGCCGGTGAGAGGGCCGGTGAAGGGGCCGGCGAGGCGGCCGTGCCCGCGGGATGCGGGCGACGCTGCGCCCCTACCAGCTCGAGGGCTACCGGTGGCTGGACTTCCTGCGCCAGGCGGGCCTCGGCAGGGGTCCTCGCTGACGACATGGGACTGGGTAAGACCGTCCAGGGTGCTCGCCGCCGTCCAGCGCCTCATCGAGCAGCGCGCGGAGGCCCAGAGAGCGAGCCGGCCGGCTCCGGCGACCCCGGTGAGCCGGAGGGGACCGGGCCGGTGCTCGTCATCGCGCCGACCTCCGTCGTCGGCTCCTGGGTGGAGCAGGCCGAGCGCTTCTGCCCGGGGCTGCGGGTGCAGGCCGTGAGGCGGACGGCCGCCAAGCGCGAGGAGACTCTGGCGCAGATCGTGGAGGGCTGCGACGTCGTCGTCACCTCCTACACGATCGCGCGCCTGTGCGAGGAGGAGTTCATCGCCCAGGACTGGGCCTGGGTGGTGTGCGACGAGGCCCAGTTCGTCAAGAACCACACTCGGCCACCTACAAGGCGGTGCGGCGGCTGCGGTCGCCGTCGACCATCGCGATCACGGGCACGCCGCTGGAGAACTCGCTCATGGACCTGTGGGCGCTCGCGAGGCATCGCGGCGCCGGGGCTACTGCCCGACCCGGAGCGCTTCGGGCAGGGTCTACCGCAAGCCGATCGACCGCGGGGACACCGAGGCGCTGGGGCGGCTGCGGCGCAGGATGCGGCCCCTTCCTGCTGCGGCGCACCAGGGCAGGTGGCCGCGGACCCTGCCCGCCAAGACCGAGCAGGTCCTGTCCGTCGAGCTCGGCGCCAAGCACCGCAAGGCCTACGACCAGCGCCTGGCCCGCGAGGCGGCAGCGGATCCTCAGGGCTGCTGGAGGAGGATACCGCCCAGTCGCGCTTCATCGCGCTCAGGCGCTGACCACCCTGCGGCAGATGGCGCTCGACCCGGCGCTCGTCGACGGCGAGGACGGGATGAGTCTGAGGCCGCCGAGGCGCAGGTGGCGGGGAAACCGGGGAAGCCGGGGAGGCCGCCGGCAGGGACAGGCGGTTCCGGCAGGAAGACGGCCCGCGGCGCGAAAGCCGCGAGGGGCAGGCTGCTGGCGCCCCGCCACCGCCGCTGGCCGGAGGGGCCGGGGCGGCGGCCGAGTCCGTCGGCCAAGGTCGAGGTGCTGGTCGAGCACTTGGGGCCCATCCTCTCCGAGGGGCACCGCGCCCTCGTCTTCTCCCAGTTCACGCGCTACCTCTCCGGCGTGCGCGAGCACCTGGAGGCCACCGGTGTGCGAACCGCCTACATGGACGGCTCCACCCCCGACCGGCAGAAGGTCATCGACGCCTTCCGGGCCGGCGAGGCCGACGTGTTCCTCATCTCCCTCAAGGCCGGCGGCTTCGGGCTCACGCTCACCGAGGCCGACTACGTCTTCCTGCTGGACCCGTGGTGGAACCCGCAGGCCGAGGGCAGGCCGTCGACCGCACCCACCGGATCGGCCAGGACAAAGCCGGTCATGGTCTACCGGCTCGTCTCGGCCGACACCATCGAGGAGAAGGTCATGGCCCTTAAGGAGAAGAAGGCCGAGCTCTTCGCCCGGGTCGTCGAGGGGGCCGGTGAGGCTGAGGCCGGCGGCGAGGGTGCTGGTGCCGCCGGTGGTGCGGCTGCTGCGGCGGGCTCGGGCGGACTCAGCCCGGCGGCCCTGACCGCCGCCGAGATCCGCGAGCTCATCGAGGGCTGAGGCGCTCGACGTCGTCGGGCGCCGCCGTGGGCCGGCCGTCACCAAGCGTCTGTGCTGTGGCCCCTGCCAGGTTGCTGCCCGGGCGGGGGCCTTCTACGCGGCTGGGGACATTTTCTTCCGGCCGGGGACATGTTGCGCGTTGGGGACGGGATTGCTGTCCCCGACGGCGTCGAATGCCCCCGCCCGGAAAGACACGCACCCGGACGCGCGGAATGTCCCCGACGGGGAGTGATGGGGTGGCGGCCGGTGGCGGTCTGCACCTCCCCTGTGGCGTCCTCCCGCGGCATCCGGCCATCGCGTGGTTGCGCCTCCATTCACACGGCCGGGCCGATCGGCCAAGGCGCGGGCGGTCCCCGATGCCACAGAGTCGGGACTGCAGGTGGTTTCCACAGGGCTGACAAGCCCCTGAGCGCGGCGGCTCGGGGCGGCCCGATGCTGGTGGGGCGGGCACGGCGCCCGCTGAGGGAGCGGCGGTGCGCTGGTCCCCACCGACCAGAGGAGAACCCGCGAGGACACCCACCCGGACCACCTTGCGTACCCTGCGCACCAGCGTGATGCTGGCCCGCCCGAGTGACGCCTCAGCGCTGCCGGCGCTCCTGCGGCGCTTGACGAGCAAGGAGGACGGCATGGCCACCGCCGAGTACGCCATCGGCACCTTGGCGGCCGCGGCCTTCGCTGGCCTGCTGCTGGCGCTCATGCGCTCGGGCAGCCTGAGCGGGGCGTTGCAGTCCATCATCGAGTCGGCGCTCTCGGTGTGATGTGCGCCGTCATCGCAGCAGTTGGGCGCGCTCGCCCCCGAGTGGCCCGGTCACCTGATGGTGGCCGACGTCGCCGCCCGGGTCCCGCTTCCCGCAGGCCTTCCGGCCGCGTGGAACCGCATCCCTCACCTGGTCACCGGCCCCGACGAGGCCGCGGGGGCAACGACCAGGGCGGGTGCACTACAGGAGGAGAGGAGGGGATGGTGACGGCTGAGACGGCACTGTCACTGCCCGCCGTCATCCTCGTCCTGCTGATGGTTCTGGCGGCGGTCAGCGCCGGAGTCACTCAGCTGCGGGTGGCCGACGCCGCCCGCACGGCCGCCCGTCAGGCTGCCATCGGCCAGGAGGACTACGCCGGCGCCGCCCAGCGCAGTGGCCGGAGGGGTGAGCCTCGGCGTCGAGCAGGGCGAGCTCACCTGCGTCACCGTCGCCCGACCCGTCCCCGGGCCCCTGGGTGGCCTGGGTCTGACGGCCCGCGCCCGCGCCTGCACCTACACCGAACCGAGCAGCCGCATGAACCGCCATGGAGACAAGCCCCCGACTGGCGGTCCACGCCTGGTTCTGGCGGTCCTGCTGGCCTTCGCCGACCGGGCCGAGCACTCCATGGACTGCCGTGGAGGCAGGCCCCGACTGGCGGTCCACGCACTGGAGCCGCCGGCCTTCCCCGCCGTGGCTTCCACCGCGCTCGCGACCTCTGGCCGGGAGACGAGCCTGCCGTCCTGCCGCCCGGCTGGACGATCGGCGCAGCAACCAGCCGCCAGGGGCGCCAAAGAAACCGCCCCGGGTGGGACGAGCGTGGCTCGGGGACTGTCTACGCGCTCGGCGTCATCGCCGTGCTGCTCGCCGCGGCCGTCGGCATCGCGGGCCTCATTCAGGCTCAGAGCGCCGCCGGTCGGGCCAGGGCCGCCGCTGACCTCGCGGCCATCTCCGGTGCCACGGTCCTGTCCTCGGTCATCGCCCCCGGCGACCCCTGCGCCATGGCCGGGCGCGTGGCTGCAGCCAATGGCGCCTCGGTGAGCGCCTGCTCCGTGGCCGGTGAGGACGTCACCGTCAGCGTCGTCGTCCCGACGACGATCCTCGGCCGACCCCGCCAGGCCACCGCCCAGGCCCGCGCCGGCCCCGTCGACGCCCCGCCTAAGCCGTGAACCGGCCCGAACCCGGTCGTTGAGACGGTGCGCCGGGGCTCTCGGCCTCAGTCCTCGACGGCGACGGTGGCGCCGCCCGCGAACTGGGCCGCGTGGAGGCGCGCGTAGGCGCCGTCCGCCGCGATGAGCTCATCGTGGCTGCCCTGCTCGACGATGTCGCCGTGCTCCATGACCAGGATGGTGTCGGCGTCGCGGATCGTGGACAGGCGGTGAGCGATGATGAAGCTCGTGCGGCCCTCGCGCAGCGCGTTCATCGCCTGCTGGACCAGCAGCTCCGTGCGGGTGTCCACGCTGCTGGTGGCCTCATCGAGGATGAGCACGGCCGGGTTGGCCACGAAGGCCCGCGCGATCGTGAGCAGCTGGCGCTCGCCGGCGGAGATGTTCGCGGCGTCCTCCTCCAGAACCGTGTCGTAGCCCTGCGGCAGGGCGCTTGATGATGTGGTCGACGAAGCACGCCCTCGCGGCGGCCCTCGACCTCCCCATCACTGGCCCCGGGCCGCCCGTAGCGGATATTCTCGCGGATCGTGCCCGCGAACAGCCATGGGTCCTGCAGGACCATGCCGGTGCGGCGACGCACGTCGTGACGCGTCATGGTGGCGATATCGCGCCCGTCGATGAGGATGCGTCCCCGTCGAGCTCGTAGAAACGCATGAGCAGGTTGACCAGGGTGGTCTTGCCCGCCCCCGTGGGCCCTACGATCGCGACCGTGTGCCCGGGGTCCACCCGCAGCGACAGGTCCCGGATGAGCTCGACCTCCGGGCTGTAGGAGAAGCGCACATGCTCCATCTCGATGACGCCCGGCCCCGCCGGGCTCTTCGGCGAAGCCGTCGCGGCCCCGGCCCCGGCGGCTCGGCCGGCATCCGCGGCCTTCCGGCATCGGCGGTCGCGGTGCCGGCAGTACCCGCGGTGCCCGCGGCGCCCGCAGTACCTGCGGCACCAGCGCTCCCCGGTGCGACGTCGTCGGGACGCTCCTCCTCGGCGTCGAGCAGCTCGAAGATCCGCTCGGCGCTCGCGGTCCCGGACTGCACGGCCGTGGCCATGCCGCCGAGCTGGCCCAGGGGCTGGGAGAACTGCTGGGAGTACTGGATGAAGGCCTGCACATCGCCAAGGCGCAGCGACCCGGAGGCCACCATGGCGCCGCCGACCACCGCGATGGCCACATAGTTGATGTTCCCGATGACCAGCATGATCGGCATCATGCAGTCCCGGAGAGGAACTGGGCGCGCAGCGAGGCCCGGAACAGCTCCTCGTTCTCGGCGGCGAAGGCCTCCCGCACCGAGTCCGTGCGCCCGTAGACCTGCACCAGGGCGTGCCCGGAGAAGGACTCCTCCACCCGGGTGTTGATCTTGCCGGTGCGCGCCCACTGGTGGGTGAAGGCCTTCTGCGAGCGCGGCCCGATCACCCCGAAGACCACGCCCATGAGCGGGAACATGATGAGTGCCACCAGCGCCAGCTTCCAGGAGATGGAGAACATCATCCCCAGCACCCCCACCACCGTGAGGATCGCCGTCAGGGCACCGGACAGGGACTGCTGGAGGGTGTTGGTGACGTTGTCGACGTCGTTGGTCAGGCGACTGAGCAGCTCACCGCGCTGGACGGTGTCGAAGTAGCTCAGCGGCAGGCGGTGGACCTTGTCCTCCACCTGGGCGCGCAGCCGGTAGAGGGCCTTGATGGTGATGCGGTTGATGAGCCAGCCCTCAAGCCAGTTGAGCAGGCTCGAACCCACGTACAGGCCCAGCACCACCGTCAGGATCCGGCCCAGGCGGGCGTAGTCGATGCCCGCGCCGGGAATGACATCCATTGCCGAGAGCATCGTGGCGAAGTCATCCATCCCCCGCGCCCGCAGGGCCTCGATGGCCTGGGCCTTGGTGGTGCCGGCCGGCAGCATCGTGGAGACCACGCCCTCGAAGATGACGTTGGTGGCCTGCCCCAGCACCTTGGGGGCCGCCACCGCCAGCACCACCGTTCCCACGGCGGCCAGGGCCACGATCATCAGGGAGACCCGGTAGGCGCCCAGCAGCCCGACCATCCGCTTGAAGGAGGGCCAGAAGGCCTCGGCCTTGCCCGGAGGCGGACCGTCGTGCCAGTCGCCCGAGGCGGCCTGCGCCTCAGCGGCCAGCTTGAGGTCCTCCTCGCTGAGCTCATCGGGGCCGACGACGGCGCTCGCGGCGGTACGCGCACCGCTCCCGGCCTTCTTGCGGGGGTCCCTGTCGGCGTTCCTGCCGGCCTTCTTGCCCATGTGGCTGCTCGCGTTCCTGCTCATGCTGCGGCCTCCGCTCCGAGCTGGGAGGTGACGATCTCGCGGTAGACGGCGCAGGTGGCCAGCAGCTCGGTATGCGTGCCGCTGCCCACCAGGTGGCCGCCGTCCAGGACGAGGATCTGGTCGGCCTCGACGATCGTGGAGACCCGCTGGGCCACGATCACCTTCGTGATGCCGGCCGTGGCCGGCCCCATAGCCTCGCGCAGCCGCGCGTCGGTAGACACGTCCAGGGCCGAGAAGGAGTCGTCGAAGATGAGGATGTCGGGCCGGCGCACCAGAGCCGGGCGATGGCCAGGCGCTGACGCTGACCGCCCGAGACATTCGTGCCGCCCTGGGCGATGGGCGCCTCAAGGCCCCGTCCATCTTGGAGACGAAGTCCCTTGGCCTGGGCGACTTCAGGGCCTGCCACAGCTCGTCGTCGGTGGCCTCCTCGCGCCCCAGGCGCAGGTTGGAGGCCACGGTCCCGGCGAACAGGAAGGGCTGCTGAGGCACGAGCCCCATCTGCGACCACAGCGCCTCGGGGTCGGCCTCACGAACGTCGGTGCCGCCGATGAGCACCTGCCCGCTGCTGGCTTCCAGCAGCCTCGCCAGCAGCCGCACCACCGTGGACTTGCCCGACGCCGTCGAGCCGACGATCGCCGTCGTCGTCCCGGGCTGGACCGTGAAGCTCACCTCCGCCAGGACACGGGCATCGGCGTCGGGGTAAACGAAGGTAACGTTCCGCATCTCGACCGTTCCGGGAGCCGGGAAGGTGTCGACGGCGTCGGGGGAGGAGGTGATGGTCGGCGACGTCGCCAGCACCTCGCTGATGCGCTCGGCGCACACGGCCGCGCGCGGAATCATGATCGTCATGAAGCTCGCCATGACGATGCCCATGAGAATCTGCATGAGGTAGGACATGAAGGCGATGAGGGTGCCGACCTCCACGTCGCCGTCACCGACCCGGTGGCCGCCGAACCAGATGACGCCGACGATCGTCACGTCCAGCACCAGCATCACCAGTGGGAACAGCAGCACGAAGAGCTGCCCGACGCGCTCACCGACCCGGGCGATATCGGTGTTGGCGTCCCCGAATCGCTCGGTCTCGGCCTCCTCGCGCACGAAGGCGCGGATCACCCGGATACCGGTGAGCTGCTCGCGCATCACCCGGTTGATGGCGTCGAGCTTGTCCTGGTAGGAGCGGAACAGGGGCAGCATCCGGCCCACGATGAGGCCCACCGCCACCAGCAGGACCGGCACCGACACCCCGATCAGCCACGACAGACCCGGGGCGCGCGTGACCGCCATGACGATGCCGCCCACCGCCATGAACGGCGCCGTCACCAGCATCGTGGCGCTCATCATCACCAGCATCTGGACCTGCTGGACGTCGTTGGTATTGCGGGTGATGAGAGAGCCCGCCCCGAAGGCGGAGATCTCCCGCTCGGAGAAGCCGCTGACCCGGTCGAAGACCTCGCCGCGCAGATCCCGGCCCATGCTCATCGCCGCGCGCGCCGCGAGGTAGGTCGCCGCGACCGAACACACGCCCTGGGCCAGGCTCACCCCCAGCATGAATGCGCCCATCCGCCAGATGTAGCCGGTGTCCCCGGTGGCCACACCTTTGTCGATGATGTCGGCGTTGAGGGTGGGGAGGTACAGGGAGGCCATCACCTCAGCGAACTGAAGCACCAGGACGCACACCAGCAACCCGGTATAGGGGCGCAGGTGCGTGCGCAGTAATCGAAGGAGCATGCTGGGAACGTATCAGCCTCACGGTGCGTGAGGGCGAGCATCTCATGAATATGAGGGAGAGCGTCTTATGAATGTTGGTTCATGCCCGCGTAGGGGCGGGGTCGGCGGTTGAGGGGTTCTGGGGCGCCGCCTCGAGTAGGAGCCGCAGCAGGACGGCGGCCCCGGCCTTGTCCAGGGGCTCGTTGTTGTTGCCGCACTTGGGCGACTGCACGCAGGAGGGGCAGCCGCTCGCGCAGCCGCAGCCCTCGATGACGGCCAGCGTCGCCTCCAGCCAGTCGCGCCCGGCCCGGTAGCCGCGTTCGGAGAAGCCCGCCCGCCGGCGTGCCCATCGTGGACGAAGACCGTGGGCGCCCCCGTCTGCGGGTGCATCGCCGTTGACAGCCCGCCGATGTCCCAGCGGTCGCAGGTGGCCAGCAGCGGCAGCATCCCGATGCTCGCGTGCTCGGCCGCGTGCAGGGCCCCGGGCAGGTCGGTGGGCTCCAGGCCCGCCGCCTCGCAGACCTCCTGGGGGATCGTCCACCACACGGCGGCGGTGGGCAGCACGTGCTCGTCCATCTCCAGGGCGTGCTGTGAGACGACCTCCCGCCGGGCAGCGCCATCCGCTGGTAGCCGGTCACCTGACTGGTGACCTCCACCGAGCCGAAGGACCAGGTGATGGCGGACGTGCCCGTGGGCTCAGGGGGTGTCGCGAGGGGCAGAACTGGTCGGTCCGACGTCGGCCGGACCGGGGCCGGTACTGGCTGGAATGGAACTTCCGCTGGGACCGCCGCTGGGACCGGCCGGCTCTTCCGGCTCGCGCGCCGATGGCTCACGGCTATCGCCCGGCGTCGTCTGACCCGACCGGCCCCAGACCTGCTGCTCGCGCTCGGCGATGATGCGCACGCTCGAGCGCGACCGGGCCCGCGTGCGGTAGCCGACCGCCGCCTTGCGCCGCACGAGGGCGACGTCGTCGGCCAGCTCCTCGACCACGTAGACGCGCCCCTGGTGGACGTAGACCGCGCCCTCGTGGACGGTGGAGTCCGCGGCCGCGCCGTCCACCGTGCCGATGACGACGCCCGTGTCGGCCTCCACCACCGGCACCTCGGGCGGGCCGTCGCCGCGCAGGGAGGTCAGGGTCCTGGGGCCGCCCGGGCAGGTTGACGTTCCAGAACCAGCCCGTGGGCCGACGCCGCAGCGCGCCCCGACCCTCCAGCTCGCGCAACAGGGCGTCGTCGGCCAGGCCGAACAGGGCCAGATCCGAGGCCCGTAAGGGTGTTTCGGAGGCGGCCGCACACAGGTGGGGCGCGAGCACGTAGGGGTTGGCCGGGTCGAAGACCGTGGCCTCGGGGCCGGCGAAGACCGCCTCGGGGTGGTGCACGAGGTAGGCGTCCAGCGGGTTGTCGGAGGCGATGAGGACGGCCAGGCCGCGGGTGCCGGCGCGCCCGGCCCGGCCCGCCTGCTGACCCAGCGAGACGCGCGTGCCCGGCCAGCCGGCGATGAGGACTGCGTCCAGTCCGGTGACGTCGATGCCCAGCTCCAGGGCGTTGGTGGTGGCCAGGGCCCGCAGCCGGCCCGAACGCAGGTCGGCCTCCAGGGCTCGGCGCTCCTCGGGCAGGTAGCCGCCGCGGTAAGCCGACACCGTGCCGACAAGCTCGGGCAGCGAGAGCCCCAGCGTGTGGCGGGCCCGCTCGGCCACGACCTCCGCCGAGCGACGCGAGCGCACGAACACCAGCGCCCGGGCGCCCACGCTCAGCAGGTCCACGAGCAGCTCAGCGGCCTCGACGACGGCGCTGCGCCGCGCCGAGGGATCCTCGCCAGGGTCGCCCGAGTCCGGCTCGGCGCTGCCAGGCGGGGTGGCGCCGCTCGTGACCGGAGGCCGGCGGTGGGCGGCGGAGGCGATGGCGTCGGTGCCGGCCCTCGGCGGCGCCTCTGTTCCCGACACGTGCTGCGGGGACGGCGTGACGTTGGGGGCGGGGAGGCTTTCGCCGTCGGCTGTGGTGTGTGGGCTGGGGTGCGTCAGGGGCTCGGGGAGTCCGCAGGGGGCCGGACCGCCCTCGTTGGGGGCCGGCAGCACCCAGGGGTCGCGCAGGCCGGCTGCCACAGGGCCAGGGTGCGCTCCCCGGCGGGTGCGGCGTCGTCGGTGACGGCCACGACGTCGTCGGGCTCGACGCCACGAGGCGGGCCGCGGTGAGGGCCGGCTCGGCCGCCGTCGCCGAGGCGCACAGGACGACCGGCTGCGGGCCGCGTGGGCGCAGTCGCGCCACGAGCCGCAGGAGGCGACGCAGCACGAGGGCGACGTGGGCCCCAGGATCCCGCGGTAGGCGTGGCACTCGTCGATGACGATGTAGCGCAGGCCCGCAGGAGACGGCTCCAACGCTCGTGGCCCGGCAGCAGGGAGAAGTGGAGGAAGTCGGGGTTAGTCAGGGACGACGTCGGCGTGGGCGCGCACCCAGTCGCGCTCGGGCAGGGAGTGTCGCCGTCGCAGGTGCCGGCGCGCACCGTGCGCAGGGAGCCCGCGGTCGTGCCGGCCTCGCGCTGGACGGCCTCGAGCTCGCTGATGAGCCGGGCCAGGGCGGCGGCCTGGTCGGCGGCGAGCGCCTTGGTGGGGAGAGGTAGAGGGTGGTGGGGCGCCGGGTGTGGGCGGAGATGCGTGAGTCGGCGCCGGGGGACTGGGCGGCCAGGACGTCGGAGAGCGCCGGCAGCCAGGCGGCCAGCGACTTGCCCGAGCCGGTGCCGGTCGCCAGGACCGTGTGGCGGCCGGCGTGGGCGGAGTGCGCGGCGGCGACCTGGTGCGTCCAGGGGCGCTCGACGCCCAGGCGGCGGTAGGCGGCCACGAGGTCGGGGTCCGCCCAGTCGGGCCAGTCGGCGTGGCGGCCGGGGCGGGCCGGGGTGCGCTGGAGGTGGACGAGCCGGCCGTCGCGCCCGCCGATGGACTCCAGGAGCCCGGTGAGGTCGCGTGCGGTCCCGTCTGCCATGGGGCTCAGTGTGCACCACCGGTGGATGAAGGCGTCCGTGGGGTCTCGGCGGTGGGTTGTGGGGTCTTGGTGTCACGGATGGCGACTTTTAGGGCGTCCAATGGCCGACGTGCCCGGACTTTTACGGCTCTGACCTGCGCATATGCACCGGGGCGTGATGTCCATGAGTCTGGCTCGTCCCTCAAAAGTCGCCCACAGTGACACCATTCGCCGAGCGAGCCAGCGGCCTGCTCTCCGGCCGCGTGTGCCGGCTCTGGGGCTTAGGGTGCCGTGGGTTGAGTGGGGTCTCGGTGGTGGGTGGTGGGTCGTGGTGTCATGGTTGGCGACTTTTGGGGCGCCCATTGGCTGGCGTGTCCGGGTCTGTGGGGCTCTGACCTGTGCATATGTGCCAGGGTGCGGTGGTTGTCGGGCCGGGTGTGTTCTTAAAAGTCGCTGTTTGTGACACCGGTCGTGGAGTGAGCCTGGTGGTCTGGGGTGTGGGCGTGTGTTGTTGGGGGTTAGTGGCCTTGGGCTTCTTCGGCGTCGTCGGTGAGGTAGGGTGACGATGCGGACCAGGTCGTAGGGGGTGGAGGTCTCGGTGGTGGTGATGGTGCCCTCGATGGGCCGCCACTGGTCCTCGCCGGTGGGGCGGTACCTGGTGGTCCAGGTCGTGGTCAGGGTCGTGGTGACTCCGGTGGCGGTGTGCTGGTAGTGGTGGGTGACGGTCTGGTGGGGGTGAGGGCGCCGGGGTCGGTGGTGGTTGTGGTGGTGCCGTCTCCCCAGCCCCAGGTGTAGGAGGTGGGGGTGAACTCGACCTCGATGGGGTGCCCAGGATGGTGGTGGTCTGGTAGCGCACGGCGGGGTTGGTGTAGACGATGAAGGCCTTGGAGATGATGACCTTGGGGCCTGGTGGCTGGCGGGTGATGCCTGAGCCGGAGGCGATCAGGGTGGCGGCCTGACGGGTGGTGACCGTGACCGTGCGGGGCTCATCATCGCCGGCAGGCTCGGAGGGTTCAGGCCCGGATCCCAGTGCACGCAGCCCGCATTTTCTTGTGCTCATCTTGGTAAGACTTGCAGCTGCCGTGAGGTACTGCTGCCTTCGTCTGATTATCAGAGTACTGCACTGTCGTTCCTGGAGGGCTGGAAGGCTCAGGCTGCTCTGCTGGCTGAGGCGGGGTCACAGTTTCATGACGTTCTCCATGGGTGACGACATGATTGTCGCCGGACTCCGCTCCCCAGCTTACGGCTGTTCCAGAGTCCTGAGAGGAGCCTGGTGCACTCACGGCACTTGGAGATAGCGCTCCCGCGCACAGCAATACGGTAATGGTGAAACGATTGTGTGATTTCATTGTTCCAACACCTTGACTCCGCCGATCATCCAGCGAGTTCCGTCATGTCGGATTGCAAAGTCCAGGACTTGGTTATCTTTGGGTTCGGTAACTGACGGTTTTTCCCCTCCGCCTGGGTAAGACACCACCTTTCCTTGGTTGGCGGTGACATCTAGTTCGTTGTAATTGTATCCTTCGATTTTTCTGCAGTATGTGTAATTCGTGATTTCTTGGTCCCACTTGTCCGCCCAGCCGCCGTTCGCGTGGAGCTTGGTGGCTCGATCGATAACGGATTTGCAGAACTGGCAGCGGTCGTCGCTCATCTTTGCTAGTTCGGTGGTGTTGCCGGTCATGTAGGCGTAGCGGTACAGCTCTAGGAAGTACCAGGCCGTCATGGCTGCCCCCTCGCGTGTTTGGTCATTCATCTGCTCGGGCTTCTCCGGGGCAGGTTCGGCCAGGGCGGCGCTCGCGCTGGCGCGCAGCTCAGGAGTCAGAGCCGCTTCCCGCGAGGCAGTCGCCGAGGCGTTGGCATCCGCGATGCCCTTCTCCGCCCGGGCAATAGCCGCCGACGCGCTGGCGCTCGCGCTCGCACTGGCCTCAGCCTTGGCGTCCCTCACCGAGCAGGCCGCCACCCCCAGCGCCAGCACACACACCGCCACCAACCCGGCCACACCCCTCCGGCGTCCGAAACGAGCTCCGGGTCGAGCCTCGGGGCGGGGCCTGGGCCCCGACAGCACCACCCGACCTGGCCGTCCCGGACTGACGGCCAGGGCTTCTTGCTCCGCGCGCCCGTCGACGCCATCGAGGTTCAGGCCGGTCTGACGGTTGTGTGCGGCGGAACGTTGCCCCGAAGTGGCTGGCCGTCTGCTTGGCCGCTGCGGCACTTCCGCCGGAGCCTGTTGCTCCGCGTGCCCGTCGATGCCGTCAAGGGGCAGCCCGGCCTGACGGTCGTGCGCGGTGGAGCGTTGCGTTGGTGGGGTTGAACGGCCAGGACCGGGAACTGGACGCCGCACACCCGAGGGCTTGGGAAATCGTAGGGACGCACTCATCACGGAAGCCTCCTCGCCGCCGAAACAACTCCATACCCCGCCCGGCCGGGCGACACTGCCCGTCCAGACGGTGTATTGACGATACCTGCCCCAACACCCCCGCACCAGACCCTTGAGATCACCCTGTGGAAAACCCCAGAAGGAGACTCGCCCAGTCCCGTTGCTGGCGGCCGGGACCGTGATTCACTTCGTTCAAACAGGCCGAGGCCTCGGACCGTTCGCCAGGCGTGGTCCGAGGCCCCGAAGCCGTACGCGTAGTGCCGCCTTTCTGCGCCGCTCTACACCGTCGTGGCCACCTGGCCAGCAACGGGGGGTGCCGCTGGGAGCGGCCCCGGATGTGGTACCGGCACCCCTGGCGGTGCGCCGGGAACCGGCCTGCAGGAGCACAAGCGCCAGCGGCGCCACCGGCACGATCGCGAAGAACACTGTCACCCACACCGCGCCCAGGCTGAGCATCTCGTGGATGAGCAGGGACCGCGGGGGCGAGGATCGCCACGATGCTGAAGGCCGCCAGCGCCCCGACCACCGGCCGTACCCGCCTCGGCGCCAGCGCGGTCAGCGCCAGGGCGAGCGTGGGAAGGACCAGGACGTAGGCAGCGCCGGGCAGCAGCACCATGAGCGGCACGCAGGCCGCTGCCAGCAGGAGCAGCACCGCGGCGAGGGTCTCCTGCCCGAGCCCCTCCTTCCAACGCCGCACCACGAAGTGCGTCGTGAGCCCGGCCCCGATCAGGGCCCCGCCGGCGAACATCCACACCAGCAGCGGGTTCGGCCCGAGCCCGCTCTCCGGCGCCCACTTCATCGCCATGGCTCCGCGCTGCACCAGCCCCGCGGCGGCAGAGGCGAACGCGGCCCGCCATGTCAGGCCCCAGACGCTCCCCAGGACCCGCTTCCAGCGCAGCGACCGTGCCCGTACCGCAACGACGCCGAGCGCGGCGATGACGGCCAGGCACCCCTAGCCCCGTCCCGACCGCGGCCGGGTAGCGCACCGTCAGCCCCCGCCACAGCTGGAAGAAGTGAAGGTCGCCGTCGGCCGTGAGCGTGGGGGCCTGCCCGTCGAAGGCCCAGGCCCGCGCGAGGTCCAGGACCTGGTCGCCGTAGTGCTGGAGGGTCGAGTGGTCGACGTAGCGTGGGGCGTCGGTGGGGTGGTGGTAGTGCTCGGCGTCCCCAATCGCCGCGATGTTGAGCACCGTGAAACCCTCGGGGATGAACGCCGCCATGTCAGTGGTGTTGGGCATGCGCGCGTACAGCGAGGGCAGGAGCGAGCCGGGCCACGGGCCGCATCACGTGGCTGAGGAAGTAGCTGGCGACGGCGCTGTTGTTCGAGGAGGTCTCGAACACGAGCGCCGGGCCGCTCGTGCCGCGCGCCTCGAGGTTGAGGACCAGGTCGACGTTCTTGTAGTCGGTGCGGTGGTGGCGCATCTCGTTGCGGGCGCCGACGAGGCCGACTTCCTCGCCGTCGGTGATGACGATCTTCAGCGAGTTCTCCGGTTGGCGCCCTCTGCTCTGATAGCCCGGAGCGTCTCGACGATGGCGGCCACGCCGTAGCCGTCGTCGGAAGCCCCGTAGGAGTTCCCTGGAACCTTGCGTACTACGCCGTCCTCGTCCTCCTCGACCGTGGACGAGTCGTAGTGGGCCATGAGCGCCATGGTGCGTTCGGACTTCCCCGGTACGTCGACGACGATCGTCTCCAGCCGGCGTCTTTGATCTCCGTCTGCAGTTCTGCGGGGAGCGTCTGGAAGTTCTCCTTGTCCTCCCGGGTTAGTGAGGTCGAATAGCGGGTCGGGTGCACTGTGGGGGTGTAGCCGAGGTCGGTGAACATGCCGATGACGTCGTCGCGTGCCTGGTCGTGAGCCTCGCGGCGCAGGACACTGTGGGGCTCGTCGGCGAGGCGGTTGATGGCGGCTATGGCGCGCTCGGCGGAGAACGTGGTCGGGTCGGCGGTGGTCGGTGTGGGGAGGGCAGGATGAGGACGCTCAGGCCCGCCACCAGACCCAGCAGGGCGGCGATCGGGCTAGTAGGCGCCGGGTGAGACCGGGCGTGGAGAAACGGCGATCAGTCATGGTGTCAGCTTTCCGGACGTGAATCGGTGGTGAACGGGGAGGAGGGCAGCGTCGCCTTCACGCCCTGTGGCTCACCGGCGGTGAGGATGGGGCCCGGGATGCGGCGTGGGGAGCGAAGGCGACGCCAGGCGTGGCCGGCTCAGGCCTTGGGCCAGGCGACGACCAGGCAGACGGCGACGAAGCCGACGTCAGCGCCACCTGCGTCCCAGTCGAGCCAGGCCCGGCGACGCGGCAGGCCGGCAGATCCGGCCACAGCGTGATGCCTCGGACGATCCCGTACAGGCCGGGCAGCGATGCCGCCGCCAGGATCCAGGTGGGCACGTGCGCCCAGGGCCCCGAGACCGGGTGGGAGATGTGGGTCTGACCTGCTGCGACGGAGGTCGGGAACGGTGGAAGGGAGAGGTATCCGTGCTCATGGAACCAGGCTGTCGGAGCGTGATCGTCCACACGATCCAGCCACCTGGTCGGTCGATGTCGGGCCAGCCCGACAACACCGTGACGGTCCACGAGAAGGACGGGGTGGCGGGGTGAGGTGGGGTGTCCCGTCCGGGTCCGGGTGAGCGCGGGTAACGGTGATTGCCGGCGAACGGCCTCCCGTGCGGTTCCAGGCGTGCTGAGGAGCCTGGAGCGGTGGGAGTGTCCACATCGGATACAAAGGCGGCACCGAGTACTGAGCGCGTCTGACAGAACTGCATGATTCCGCGGTTCGTGTGGCTCGGTGAAACGTTGTTGGGCTCCTTTGTGTCCGATTTGGACACCATGCCCGGGCTGCCGGGCGTGATGTCTCTGGACATCGGTGACAGTTCTGTGTCACGGCATCGGTGACACTTCGATGGGTCCTGGAGGCCACAGGCTGACGGATGCTCCAGTTGTCCACAGAGTGACGGCGGCCGGGTTGCGTCCACTCCACAGACGGGCGGCAATGAGTTCCGTGAACACCATGGACGCTGAGCTGCTCGCCGCGGTGCGTGGCTGTTACGGAGCGGTGCGCATGCGGGACCTGGAGCCGACTCGCACCCAGCGCCGTCACATCGCCTCGCTGGTGAGGACCGGTGAGCTCATCGCCTATGAGCATGGGGTTGTTGGTATCCGGGTGCTGAGCGCGCCGTTGTGCTGGCGCGCATTCATGGAGGGCTCCTCACCTGCCAGGCCGCTATGCGCTACTACGGGCTGCCCGTAGCCCATGGGGCCGAGCAGGTTCACCTCGTGGTTTCGGATAGCGGACGATTCGCAGCCGTGGGACGTGAGGTTATCCATGTCGATCGGAGCCAGGGCTCAGCATCTCCGACTCGTTTCCCCGTACAGGCACTTCCTGAGGCTCTGGCGCGTTTTCTGCGCTGTCACCTCAGGACGACTCCCCACTCATCGCTCTCGATGCGGCACTTCATGATGAGCGCGTCACTGCCGAGCAGATTCGCAATCTGCTTCGTGGCCCTGGCTCGGCTCGGGCGCTCGCACGACTCGATCGCGCCAGTGACCGGGCCCGTTCCCCGTTGGAGACGCTGGCGCGTTTGGACCTTGAGGCTGCGGGTTTGGGCTTCGAGGTCGGAGTGGAGATCGAGGGGGTTGGTGAGGTGGACCTGGTGGTCGAGGGATGGGTGGTCGTAGAACTGGACGGCTACACCTACCACTGCGACGAGTACCAGTTCGGCCTCGACCGCTGGCGCGACCGCCGGCTTGTCGCCCGCGGCTTCCTGCCGCTGCGCTTTACGAGGAAGGATGTCTATGCGCATCAGATCGTTCCGGACGTGCTGAAGGCCGTGGAGTGCTGGGGAGTGTCCAAATCTGCCACAAAGGCTGCTGTGAGTCTCGGATAGAAAACACAGAACCGCGCAATTCTGCGGTTCCTGCTGCTCAGTGAACGGCGCCTGAACCTCTTTGTGGCAGATCTGGACACAGAGCCCCTCAAGGAGGTCATCGGCTGCTCTGGTGACGGCTCCTCAGTGAGAGTGACGGGGCGTCCAGGGTGATGATGTTGGAGTGAATCCCCAGTAGGTCAGATGATGTCAGTGTCGATAGTCATGTCAGGTCAATCGGGTTGTCCGGGGAGCGGTCTCGTGCTGGGTCGAGGTCCACGCTCCTGGCCTCGCCCCAACACGCCGGGCAGGAGTGATCTGGGCCTCATATGTGCACTCCGGGCGGTCCTGCTGGCTTGCGTTCCAGCTTTGACGGCATCCGCGAGATCGTGCGGGAAGGCGACGCCTATCGGGACAAAAGTCCTTACCTCTATCACAAGATGTTGTGGTCTAGATGCAATGAGGCCACAACATCATGTGTCTCAATGTGGCTCTTGCGGTGTATCTGGGCGTAGGGTCGGCACCGGTGCTGCTGACCGCCCCTGCTCCCCGCAGGCAGCGCGCAACCGCTGACGGCACCCGGAAGGACTGGCCCCATCCACGCTCGACGGGGCCGCGAACAGGAACGAGAAGGACCATCGGAGAGACCCGTGCTCGAGAAGAACCTTGCCTCCACCACCCCCGCAGCTGACGGCTCGGCGCAGCCGCCGGCCGCCACGCCCGACGCCACCACCGACCCACACCTGGTGGCCCCCGGCTCGGCCGACTCGCCGTCGCCCACGGCGAGCGCCCCACCGTGGACGCCATCGCCACTATCACCGAGTACCTGGACCGCTCCGACTGGCGCGTCAACGCCAACGCCAACCAGGGATACTCGCTGGGCGGGATGATGCTCAACACCTCCGGCAAGGTCGTCGCCAACTACTGGCTCAGCCAGGTCTACCGGCCGCCGCCGGCCAGGCCCACCGCAACGCGGACCTCCACATCCACGACCTGGACATGTTCGCCGGCTACTGCGCCGGCTGGTCCCTCAAAGATCTCCTCCAGCAGGGCTTCAACGGCGTCCGCGGCGCCATCGCCGCCGGCCCCGCCAAGCACTTCTCCTCAGCCGTCGGGCAGATCGTCAACTTCCTGGGCACGCTCCAGAACGAGTGGGCCGGCGCCCAGGCCTTCTCCTCCTTCGACACCTACATGGCGCCCTTCGTCCGCCTGGACGACATGACCTACGCCCAGGTCAAGCAGTGCATGCAGGAACTCATCTTCAACCTCAACGTCCCCTCGCGCTGGGGCACCCAGACGCCCTTCACCAACCTCACCTTCGACTGGACCTGCCCCGCGGACCTCGCGGACGAGCACCCCCTCATCGGCGACGATGTCTGCGACTTCGCCTACGGCGACCTCCAGGCGGAGATGGATCTCATCAACCGCGCCTTCATGGAGGTCATGACCGAGGGTGACGCCGAGGGCCGCGTCTTCACCTTCCCCATCCCCACCCTACAACATCACCCGCGACTTCGACTGGGACGCCCCCAACACCGAGCTCCTGTTCACCATGACCGCGAAGTACGGCCTGCCCTACTTCCAGAACTTCATCAACTCCGAGCTCGACCCCGGCATGATCCGCTCCATGTGCTGCCGCCTCCAGCTCGACCTGCGCGAGCTGCTCAAGCGCGGCAATGGCCTGTTCGGCTCGGCCGAGCAGACCGGCTCGGTCGGCGTCGTCACCATCAACATGGCCCGCCTCGGCTACCTCTACGCCGACGACGAGGCCGCCCTGACCGCCCGGTTGGACGAGCTCCTCGAGATCGGCCGCGACACCCTGGAGCTCAAGCGCACCGTCATCCAGCACCACATCGACGCCGGCTTGTTCCCCTTCACCAAGCGGTACCTGGGCACCCTGGACAACCACTTCTCCACCCTGGGCGTCAACGGCATGAACGAGATGGTTCGCAACTTCACCCGCGACGCCTACGACCTGACCGACCCGCGCGGCCACGCCAGTGCGTGCGCCTCCTGGACCACGTGCGCGACAAGATGGTCGAGTTCCAGGAGGCCACCGGCCACCTCTACAACCTCGAGGCCACCCCGGCCGAGGGCACCACCTACCGCTTCGCCAAGGAGGACCGCAAGCGCTACCCCGGCATCCTCCAGGCCGGTACGGAGTCCAACCCCTACCACACGAACTCCTCTCAGATCCCCGTGGGTTACACCGACGACCCCTTCGAGGCCCAGGAGATGCAGGAGGAGCTCCAGACCAAGTACACCGGCGGCACCGTCCTGCACTGTACATGAACGAGCGCATCTCCTCGGCCGCCGCCTGCAAAGGAGCTGGTGCGCCGCTCCCTGACCGCCTTCCGCACGCCCTACATCACCATCACGCCGACCTTCTCCATCTGTCCCGTCCACGGCTACCTCGTGGGCGAGCACCTCACCTGCGACAAGTGCGCCGAGCTCCACCCGGAGGCCGAGCCGGTCGAGTGTGAGGTGTGGACGCGTGTCATGGGCTACTTCCGCCCGGTGCGCTCCTTCAACATCGGCAAGAAGGGCGAGTACGCCGAGCGGCAGATGTTCACCGAGGTCGCCGCCGGTGGCCACGGCCCGGCCGTCTCGCGCCTGAGTGCGGTCAGCGCCTGAGAGGACCCGCCGGGGCCGCTGGGTGCCGTCGGATGATCCGGCGACGGCGCCCAGCGGGCTCGGTGTCGCGACGACGCCGGCCCTCGGGTCGGTCCCGCAGCCCGGCAGTTCCCCGCAGTCCCGACGACGTCCCGAGAGGAGGGGGCAGTGACCTCACCGCAGACACGTCCGCCGACCAACTCCCAGACTGCCCAGCCGGCCCGGGTCACTGAGGACGGTGCGGGCCGGGGCGCTTCCGCCAGCCCCGACCGCCGGCCCGCCGACGACCTGGTGATCGCCGGGCTCGTCCCCATGAGCACGGTCGACTGGCCCGACCACCTGACCGCGACCGTCTTCATGCAGGGCTGCCCCTGGAACTGCTTCTACTGCCATAACCAGGACCTCATCCCCACTCGCACGCCCGGCCAGGTGGCGTGGGAGGAGGTGCGCGGCCTGCTGCGCCGCCGGCGGGGGCTGCTCGACGGCGTCGTGCTGACCGGAGGTGAGGCGCTGCGCCAGGACGCCCTGGCCGACGCCGCCCGCGAGGTCATCGACATGGGCTTCCAGGTGGGGCTGCACACGGCTGGGCCCTACCCGCGGCGGCTGCACGACATGATCGCGGCTGGGCGCGTCGACTGGGTGGGGCTGGACATCAAGGCCCTGCCCGAGCACTACGGGCAGGTGGTCGGCCGGGCGAACGCGGCCGCGAGGGCCTGGGAGAGTCTGGAGGTACTCGTTGAGGCGGCCGGCCGCGGCGGGCCCGACTTCGAGGTTCGCACCACCGTGGTGCCCGGGGACGTGACGGCTGACGACGCCGTGGAGGTGGCTCGGCGGGTGCACGCGGCGGGGGCGCGGGTCTACGCCCTCCAGCAGGCCCGCTCCGAGGGGACGAGCGGCGAGTTCGACGTCGTGGCGCCCGGCTGGGACGGGACGTGCGAGCGCATGGCCGAGCGCATCGAGGCCCTGGGCTGGGACCGCTTCACCTACCGCCCGGCGTAGAGAGGCTGCCGTGGAGGGCGGTGTCCATGGTCAGTGTCAGCTGGTCAGCCACCGATGCGCTGGTGGTGACCGCCGGTGAGCTTGGGTGGCCGACACCCACCTACACATTAGTGATCCCGTTCAGTGGGGCAACTACTGAGACATTTCCTTATTGTTCGGCTATGGTTGCTGACGGGCGGTCATCTCGTCGTCGCGGCTGACAGCGGTCAGCGGTACCTGCGGCGCCCTGACCGGCTCAGGCGCACCTCGCGCCTTGCGACACCCCGGCCCGCTGGCCGAGCAAGGAGATACTCATGAACGACACCAACCTGCCCGAGACCCCTCAGGACGGTGCTCCCGCCGGCTGCCCCATGTCCCGCGCCGGCCTCGGCGAGCACCTGCCCAGCCGCAACAACGCCGCCGGCCAGGGCCGCATGACGATGGCCAACGGCTCGCCCGTCTACAACAACCAGGACTCCATGACCGCCGGGCCCCGCGGTCCCGTCGCCCTCCAGGACGCCTGGCTGCTGGAGAAGCACGCCCACTTCAACCGCGAGGTCATCCCCGAGCGCCGCATGCACGCCAAGGGCTCGGGCGCCTGGGGCACCTTCACCGTCACCCGCGCCATCCCCGAGCTCACTCGCGCAGCGATCTTCTCCGCCGAGGGCAACCAGTGCGAGCTCTTCATGCGCTTCTCCACCGTCGCCGGGGAGCGCGGGGCCGCCGACGCCGAGCGCGACATCCGCGGCTTCGCCATGCGTTTCTTCACCTCCGAGGGAAACTGGGACGTCGTCGGCAACAACACCCCGTCTTCTTCTTCCGTGACGGCAAGAAGTTCATCGACCTCAACCACGCCGTCAAGCGCGACCCCGCACCAACCTGCGCAGCCCCAACACCAACTGGGACTTCTGGACCAGCCTGCCCGAGTCGCTCCTCCAGGTGACCATCACCATGTCCGACCGCGGCATCCCGTTGTCCTACCGCTACATGCACGGCTTCTCCTCGCACGCCTACTCCTTCATCAATGCCGAGGGCGTGCGCACCTGGGTCAAGTTCCACTTCCGCTCCCAGCAGGGTCTCGCCAACCTCACGGACCAGGAGGCCGCCACCGTCATCGCCGAGGACCGCGAGTCCAACCAGCGTGATCTGTACGAGTCCATCGAGAAGGGCAGTACCCCGGTGGACCATGTACGTCCAGACCATGACCGTTGAGCAGGCCGATGCCCTGACCGACTTCAACCCCTTCGACCTGACGAAGATGTGGCCCCAAGGCGGACTTCCCCTTCCAGGAGGTCGGCGTCCTCGAGCTCAACAGGAACCCCCGACAACTACTTCCAGGACGTCGAGCAGGCCGGCTTCACGCCCCAGAACATCGTGCCCGGCATCGGCTACTCGCCGGACAGGATGCTCCAGGCCCGCCTCTTCTCCTACGGTGACGCCCAGCGCTACCGCCTCGGCGTCAACCACCACCAGATTCCGGTCAACGCCCGCGCGGCGTCGCCTGCCCCCACGGCTTCCACCGCGACGGCGCCATGCGGGTGGACGGCAACGCCGGGTCCCAGAACGCCTACGAGCCCAACTCCTACGGCAACTGGCAGGACTCGCGCGAGCTCTCCGAGCCCGTCCAGGCCGGAGGCGACGTCGCCATGTACGACTTCCGCGAGGACGACCACAACTACTACACCCAGCCCGGCATGCTCTGGCGCGCCATGACGCCCGAGCAGCAGCTCGTCCTGTGCGAGAACACCGCCCGCGCCATGGGGGGACCTCGACCCCGCAGATCAAGCACCGCCACATCTTCAACTGCTACCACGCGGACCCCGACTACGGCCGTGGTGTGGCCCAGGCACTGGGCATCGACATCGACAGCGTGGACCTCGACGGCGCCACCGCCGACTCCTACGAGCTGTGGCTCGCGCGCAACCGCGCCAACGCCGAGCTCGACGTCCCGACGTCGCCCGCCGCCCCCGCCTCGGCCGCGAACCTCGGCCCGGCCGGCCGCGACACCAACGTGGCTGACCCGACCACGCTGACCGACCCGATGAACGACCCCTACGTGCTCTGAGCACTCTGAGCACTGCGTCCCGGTACCCGACGGCGGCCCGCCACCTCCCAGCGGAGGCGGTGGGCCGCCGTCGGAAGTCGCGGTGGGGAGCGGTGTCCATGGTCGGTGACGGGCCGCACATTTAGCCTCGAAGCATGAGTTACGACCTCCTGATCTTCGAGCCGGACTCCACGACCGATGAGGACTTCCCCCAGTGGTGGAAGCAGGTGGTCGCCCAGTGGGACGGGCCGCGCGACTTCAGCACCATCGACGGCTCCACCCCGGCGATCAGGTCTATCTACCGCGACCTCATCCGCGCCTTTCCGACGTTCAACGGCCCCGACGCGCTGAGTGAGGCGGAGTTGGAGGAGCGGGAGGTCGAAGGGCTGCCGGTCGCCGACTACACCATCGGCGCCGACTACATCTACATCAGCGTCGGCTGGTCGGACGCGAACGCGCTGGTCAAGACCGTCGGCCAGATGGCCTGGACGCAGCGACTCGCGGTCGCCTACGTCAGCGAGGACGGCTCGATCTTCCGGCCTTAGCGGCGAGGGGGCTGACGCTGAGTCTCGAGCCTTCGGCCCCGCCTCCGCCCCGCAGCCACAAAGTAGTACATGTAGAACCTATATCGTATTCTCGTGTCATGAGTGCAGCGGATGTGCCGGTTTCTCCGGGGAACAGAACTGTTGGACTGCGGGAGGTCAATCAGCAGGCCGGGCGGGTCTACCGTGAGGTCGAGTCCAGTGGTGTGCCTGTGACGGTCACCGACCACGGTCGCCCTATTGCTCAGATCGTCCCGATCCGCCATGACGAGTCGTGGTACGAGCGCATGGTCCGTGAAGGCAAGGTTCGTCCGGCCGCAGACGACTGGGTGCTGCCCACCAGGCGGTGGGAGGCTCCCGAGGGGTTCGACCTTGAGCAGTTCCTCCTCGGTGAGCGCGAGGAGGACAGGTGATCTACCTCGATACCTCGGTGGCGCTGCTCGCACTCCTCGGCCAGCCCGGAGCCGATGAGGCTGCGCGGCTCATCATGGATGCCCGCGTGAAGGAGGGGCTGGCCTCCTCCTGCCTTCTCAAGGTGGAAATGGCGCGGGCAGCGCATCGCGATCACTTCGACGTCCGTGTGGTCGATGAGTTCATCGCGGGAGTGGAGCTCATCGAGATCGGTCCGGACGTCATTGAGCGCGCCAGCGCCCTGACCGATGAGCTCAAGTCTCTCGACGCCATTCACCTGGCCACCGCGACACTGCTGGACGCCCCTCGTCACCCTGTCACAGTTCTGACTCACGACGCCCGCCTGGCCGGTGCCGCTCGGGCCCGGGGGCTGGGTGTGATCGACCCATTGGGCTCATAGCACCCGATAGACCTCCTCGAAGGGCAGGCGCGGGTTGCGCTCCTGGTAGGCGTCCGGACCCGGGTGACCGACGTTGATGACCAGCAGCACCTCCACGTCCCTGACCGGCGAAGAACTCGGTCGCCAACGCCTTGGCGTCGTCTCCGTTCATGGGGCCGGCTGCCAGCTCGACGGCGCGAATCGCCTGAATGACGTAGGCCGTCTGGATCAGCGCTGAGGCGCGCGCCCAACGCGCCCTGCATCTCCGCCCCACCCTCCTCCAGCAGCCGCTGGTAGCGCCCGCCGCGCGGGTGCAGCCGAGGCAGGGACCCGGCGAAGGACCGATCGGCTGCGCAGACGAGGGTGAGAGGCGCCCCCGCGGCCTGCTCGCGATTACCGCGGGGAAGACAGGGAAGCAGGCGCTCCCGGGCCGCCGCCGATCGGACGGCTACCACCCGTAGCGGCTGGGCGTTGACCGCCGTCGGCGCCCACTTGGCCAGCTCGTGGATCGCCCGCAGCTGGGCGTCGGTCACCGCCTCGTCGGTGAAGGTGTAGGTGCGTGCCCCGCTGAACAGCAGCGAGGCGTCGGGCTCGGTCAGGATGGACTCGGCGGGCACGGGGCCAGGAACCGGAACGGGGGAGACGACTGCCATGCTCCGATTGAAGCACGCGCCGTCTCCCCCCGGGGCGGATGTTGTCCCGACAAGGCAGTCTTGCTGTCCCCGCCCTTGCTCTCCTCACCCTCCTGACGTGCGGCCTCGCAGCGGGTCTCCGTCGCGCAGGCGATCCATGCGGTGGCGGAGAGTGTGCGCTGTGAGGGTCACGGTCCTGCTGCTCGAGAAGTAGCCGTTCTTCTCGATGGGAAGGTGAGGCTCCGGGCCGAGTGCCATAGGGATTGAGGCAGGAAGTGATGGATGAGAATGCCGCTCCCGGCGCTCGGCCTGATTGTGATGGTCTGTATCTCCTCCTCGTGTCCTGTGCAGACGGGGCGCCTCGGGCGCCGTCCGCAGTGAAGCTGTCGAGAGCAAGCCAACCGGAGCCGATGTTGCGAGGATGTTGGCGCAAACGCTTATGTTCCCGCAACGCCCGGGCGGGGTGGCGGGGAGTCGTTTCAGTACAGGAGGAGGGGCAGGAAGGCGCTGAGGTTGTTGAGGCAGTGGATGCTCGCCGGGTAGAGCAGGTTGCGGCCGGTCTTGACATAGAGCAGCCCGCAGCTGAGCCCGAAGAAGGCGTGCGGGATGACACTCAGTACCTCGGAGAGCGCGAACGAGTGCATGTGCAGCGCACCGAACAGAACGCTGGAGACGACAACAGCCACCCAGGTCGGCGCGAAGCGCTCGATGAGTCCCATGAGGAGCTGACGGAAGAACATCTCCTCCACAATCGGCCCCACGATCCCGAGCACGACGACGATGATGATCGGCGGGAACATCTGAATGACTTCGGCAACGCTGGCGTCATTCTGCAGGATTGCTCCGGACAGGCCGGCGAGGTTGAGCAGGGCCGAGGACGCCAGGCCGCCGACGAGCTCGATCACCAAGGTGGCGAGTCCGCCCACGATGAGAGTGAGGACGGCTCGCCCTTTACGGGCCGCTACCTGACGGGCGGCCCGGGCCAGCGGGTGGCGGAAGGCGACGCAACCGACGGCGAAGAGAGCGATGTAGAGCGCGAGGCCGATTGCGGGGCCGGCGTCCCCAGGGATGAGAAAGTGGCCGAGGTGGAGGGGGAAGAAGAAGGCGTAGAAGCTCGTGAAGATGACCAGCGCGACGGTGCTCAGTCGGTCGGGTCGGGTGCTTGCGGTCGGAGCCGAGACCGGAGCGGAGCTCGGAGCAGAGTCCGACGGCGCAGGATCCGGTGCTCGAAGGCGGTCGGCGTCTGCTGGGACAGGGACGTGCGGGAAGTGCTCATGGCCGGAAGTGTGGGGCGGCCGGCCCGAGAGCGGCATCGCCCCGGCGGCTGAGCCCCGGTGCGCCCCTCAGACCCTGGTTCGTCAGACTCCGGTTCGACTTCCGAAGTCTCGCTGAGCTGCCTGAGCGCATGTGTGTTCGGCTGTCGTGGGGGTGGAAGACTGCGCACTACCCTCGAGTATTCATCGTCGGGGTGTTGAAGATGAGGCGAAGGTGTCGCTTCGCCTGGAATAACGCGGGTTGCTGAGATCCGAGAACTCCAGGGGAAGGACACCTTCCCGGTGAGAATAGCGGGTTGTATCCGGTTGTGGGTGTGGAGTCCGGTGATGTTCCTACGGTGGGGCTGGCCGGGGCTGCTGACCGAGACGAGCAGGGGCACGGGCCTGGGCGACGAGCTTTCACGGGTCCTGTCTGCGTGGCGGCGGTTGTGGGACCTGGCCGGCGAGCACTCACCAACGGCTGGAATCAGCGCTGAGCGTCCGTTGGCGATCGACGTCGACGCCACCTTGGTTAATGTGCATTCAGAGAAAGAGGGTGCGGCCCCGACCTTCGAGAAGGGGTTTGGCTACCACCCCCTGACCGCATGGTTCGACCACGGCCCCGGCCAAGGGGCCGGTGAGTGCGCGGCGATCATGCTGCGTCCTGGGAACGCGGGATCAAACACTGCCGCCGACCACGTCGAGATCATCCGCTGGGCACTGGACCAGGCTGGGCTCGGCCCCAGATCCGGTAGAGCTGTCATCGCCCACCACGCCCGCCGCACCGTCTTACGCTACAAGGCCGGCCACCCATGGATCAGCCTTCTGCTTGACGGCCTGCGACACCTCCAGGCCCTACCGGCTCCGTAGACACACGGCTCCTGCCTCCTGTCCACCACGCCCCTGAAGGAAGAACTCTCTGGCCCCGGAAAGGCCCGACCATCGCGAGACGACACGCGGCAGGCCGTCACACTCAACCGGCATAATCCCAGCCACGACACCGGCAACGATGCCACCAAACCCCACTCAATCAGCAAATGAAAGATTGAGGCTAAGATTAATATGACTAACGCCACATGACGGTGTCGCCTCCCCATCTTCGAGCCTGTTGTAACGTGAAAGCATGGCAATGGAGCAAAGCATTGAAGCGTTAACAAACACTATCGAACATGCAATTTTGGACAAAGGATCCTCGCCATGGCCTCAACCATCATGTCCAACCTGCAGCAAAGGCAATGTTGTTTTCAGGATCCCCTACATCTTCAAAGAACATCAAGTGATTGACCTTGAACTGCAAGGCGTGATGCTGCTTGATGATGAATCAACGTCAGGGACTTTCAGAATAGAAGGGCAGTGCAATAACGAAAACTGTCGCCAAGTAATCCATGGCAGCGGTACGTACACTGCTGAACCTCGAAAAAACAACGAAAATGATTGGGGGGAACCGGAACGTGTTTATCGTTTCAAAATAGGATACCTATTTCCATCGATCATGATTATGTCGATACCTCCGTCAGCGCCACCACAAGTCAGGGAACATGTAATCAAATCTTCGCGGGCATTGTTTGTGGATCCAGGACTTGCTGCAACCGCTCTACGTTCGGCAGTCGAGTGTTTCTTGACCACTCAAGGAGTGCCTCTCGACAAAACGGACGGCTCGCCTGAAACTCTGAATAAGAGGATTGAAATTTGGAAAGGTATGGATAAGGCAAGAATGGCATAATCAGCGATCTATTCGATGCGGTACGATGGATCGGAAATACAGGGACTCATGACGGTGGTAATCTCACAATAGGTGAGTTTCTCGAGGGTGCCGAAATCCTTGACGACGCGTTCCATCGGGTATTCACGGGGTCGCAAATTCACGCAAGAGCGAAGTCAATCACCGGAAATAGAGGACCTCTGCGAACACCTTAAGTATAATGCAAGTGTTTGCATTATCTGCACAAAGCAGAACCATAAGAGCATGTCTCGGGTATAGGAGGTTGGGCGGTCAGATAACTTCGACCCTAGGATTCGTGGATCACTTGGCAAGGGTGCAGTGCGGCGATTTTCGGAATATCCGCCTTATTTCTGAAGTATTTTGTTGAATCAGGTTTCAAAATGGTCAGCCAATCATGTCTAATTGAGGGTTCATATCTGCATAGTTCCATTCCTGGTCAAGCGAGCTAATTTGGTGCACCTCTTAGAAGAAATGGCGACATTTCTTCGACGCTGCATTGTGAGTCCACAGACTCATCGCCACACGCATCTCAAGCAGTATTTTCAAAAGTGAAACAATTGCATTGTCGCCATCGAGTGAGTAGTTGTGGATACTGCGGATTGGCTAAGAGAAAATACGACCGAGATACTACCCTCGAGTATTCATCGTCGGGGTGTTGAAGATGAGGCGAAGGTGTCGCTTCGCCTGGAATAACGCGGGTTGCTGAGATCCGAGAACTCCAGGGGAAGGACACCTTCGCGGTGAGAATAGCGGGTTGTATCCGGTTGTGGGTGTGGAGTCCGGTGATGTTCCTACGGTGGGGCTGGCCGGGGCTGCTGACCGAGACGAGCAGGGTCACGGGCCTGGGCGACGAGCTCCTGACTCGTGACACCTTAGTGCCCTGGGGACTGTAGGGATTTGAGGATGCTGGCTGCGGTTGGGGTGATTTGGGGTTGGGCAGTTATGTTATGGCCGTTGAGGTTGATGGTGACGTCTTGGAGGGGCTTAAGGGTACGGATGATGCGTTTGATGCTGATCCCAGTGACGTCCTGAAGATAGCGGGCGACGGCTAGGGCGGCCATGACCACGGTCAGGTGCGCCTCGATAGCATCGTGGGTGTGGTGGAACACGGGGCGGGCTCTCAGGTCGTGCTTGCTCATCCGGAAGGACTGCTCGACGTGCCACAGCTCGTGATACGACGAGACCACCTCACCGGCGTCCATCAGGCGTGCAGGAATGTTGGTGACGTAGCCCTTGAGGCCCACCAGGGAGCGGGCCCGGGCCAGGGAGGCCTCGTCCAGGGTGGCGTCACCGGCGTGGGTGGTGACGAACCTGGTGCCCTTGGGACGTCTCTCTCCGGCGACGACGGCCCTAGCGCGGTTGGCCTGGGCGGCCAGGGTCTGAGTGTCCCTGGCGGCGCGCTTCTTGGAGTAGGCCCACACCGCCCGCCACGACCCCGGGTGAGTGTGCGGGTCCCAGACGGGCTCACGACGCTTGCTGACGTCCCGCTCGCTCCGCGAGCCTCTCCTGGGGGTGATGGTGTCAATGACCTGGCCGTCGGTGAAGGCGTCCCCGGCCCAGCGGAAGTGGGCCTCCAGGTCACCTGGGGCCCGGGTAGTGCGGGCCCCGACGATGAACCGCAACCGGGCGTCATCCAGGGCCGTGAGGTTGGTCGCTGAGAGCATGCCGGCATCAGCGACGATGACGAGCTCCTCAATACCGTGGGCGGCCTGGAAGGCCTCCACGATAGGGATGATCGTGGTGGTCTCGGCCTTGTTCCCTTCCCAGCACCCGATTCTCAGAGGGAAACCACGGCGGTCGACCAGCAGGCCGACGATGACCTGGGGATCGACCCTTCGCTCTTTGGAGTAGCCGACCTTGCGTAGGTCGTCCTCCTTCTCGGCCTCGAAATAGAGCGTGGTGACGTCGTACAGGCACAGGGCCAGACCGGAGGTGTTGGTGACGTGCTCGAACAAGGCGTTGGAGAGGCTCTCGCGGTAGCCCCGCTCATGGGCCCGGGCCAGGGAGCGGAACAAGGTCCGCACGGTGACCGGCTCCAGGCCCAGGTCACTCAGCACCCGGGGGACCTGGGCCTTGGAGGTCGGCTCGACCAGACGCGCCAGAACCATCTGCTCAAAGGCCCGGTCACCCCCAACCGCCTCACCCAGGCCCAGACGCTGGTAGGCGCCGTGCAGGACCTCCCACAACAACCTGGAGTGCTTGGACTCCACCGTGGTCCTGGCCAGATTGGTGTGTCCCGGTGTCGGTTCCAGGGACTCCAGGTCCAGCAGCCCCTGGCCCTGCCAGGCGGCGATCTTCTGCCGACCGGCCTCCAGCAGGGCCTCCAGCTCCGTCTCATCGTGGGCTGATCCCAGGTGCTCCACGATCCGGCGCACACCACCGGACTTGGACACGATCTGAACGGCCGTGGCCCCTGAGGCTGTCCTGACCTTGCGCACAAACGGGCTCACACCAGCCCACCATACGGGCTCTTAGTGCCCCACCACCAGACCCCCAACACCGCAATACCAACGAAAACTCACCCCGAGTCACCGAAAACCCACCAAGCTGTCACGAGTCAGGTGGGCGACGAGCTCTCGGGGTTGACCTTTCGCTGCTATGGTGGGATAAGGAGGTCTTCGGGCCTGTTGTCTTTGGCCCGATGGTCTCGCGACTTGTGGGGCCCCTGGCCTACCACGTCGAGGCTGTCGAGGCCGCCGTCAACCGGGCCCGCAGGACAGTAAGACAGCGGGTGTGGGACCTGGCCGGTGAGCACTCACCAACGGCTGGAATCAGCGCTGAGTGTCCGTTGGCGATCGACGTCGACGCCACCCTGGTCAACGTCCACTCAGAGAAAGTCGCCTACTCCGAGTCCAACCCCGTCCCCGAGTCCTACACCGTCGCCGATTCCGACGACGCAGGCCCCGCCGTCGAAGTCTCCTGCACCACCTGCGACGCAGGAGCCCGAGCCGACACCAGAGGCGACGACGCAGGCAGGCGGTGGCGCAGCGGCTCCCGCGCCCGCTGAGGAGCCGAAGCAGGAGAGCACGTACTTTCCCAACTGCAGGAAGGCGAAGGAGTCGGGTGCTGCCCCTGCATCGGGGCGACCCTGGATACAGTGAAGAGCTGGATAGGGACGGGGATGGCGTCGCCTGCGAGTTCAAGTAAGGTCCCGTCGAGGTCTGCCGTCTCGAGCGGTGGTTACGCGCAAGTCTCACCTGCTCCATGCGCGTCGTTCGCAACGTCCTGGCATTGCGAACGAAGCACATCGGCTGGGAGCGGCGGCGGACTGTAATCGCGGTAGGTGACGTGTGCTCACATCGTGGGAGTTGAGGTGGCGTGATGTGAGCGGAGATTGACCGCGGGCAGATGGGGCGTGCGGAGCCCTCGAACTCCGCCTGTCGTGCGGGCGAGCCGTGCCTGCAAAGGCCAGGACTTCACTGACGCCGCCTCAGGCAACTGGGCTGGTGGCTGACCTGCGATTCCGCGTGACTGAGCGAGTGCTTCGCAATGTGAACGCCTCAGGTGGCAGGCCGGTCCACACGTGACGCTGCTCGGACGGCGTCTGCTGCGGTGGGTGCCTGAACCTGCGTGGTCCAGGCGCCGATGGCTGCTTTCCAGCCGTCGCCGGCCCGGGAGGACGGCGACGGGTTCTCTCTGACCGTCCTTGGTCGTGCCGATGACGGTGAACCAGGCGGGACGGCCGAGGCGGTGGAGCAGAGCGGTGCCTTCAGGCTCGGCGGCGAGATGATCCAAGACAACGTCGAGCGCCGCTCTCCAGGTCTGCATCTCAATCCCCGTCTCGGCGTGCGCGCGTAGGAGGTCGGCGACGAGTAGCATGACGTCGTCTTGAGCGGTGTCGTCTGTGGGGTGCCAGTGCTTGCCGATGACGGCGGCGAGGCGATCAGCGTGTTCAAGCACCGCCGCCTCGGCTTCAGTCGTGATGTCTCGCGAGTAGATCATGATGGGCTCCTTCGAGTGGTGAAAGCCCATTCTCTGGAGTGGTGCGTAGCTTGCTGGAAGCTTTGGGGCCTACCCGACTGTCTGCTCCTCCGTCTGGATGAACTCTTTGAAGTGTTCGGCAAGGCGGTCGCCATCAGGGTGCATCTGTTTGGCGGCAGGCACGTGCGTCAGGGAGCGGCCTTCAAATGGCAGTAAGCCAGTTTGCAGATGGACGGTCTCGATGCGTTTTGCTCGTGTCGCCACGTGGATACGACGGTCGGCGTCGATGCCGAGGAGGTGACGGTCGTAGGCAGTGTGGTGGAGCCTGCACAGAGCCAAACCATTACTGACCTCAGGGACTCCCGCTTCCCTGGAGTCGGCGATGATGTGCGAGGCTTCCAGGAGCTGCGCGTGCGGAAGATCGCAGACTGCGCAAGAGATCTGGTAGGCACTGAGTACGTGCTCCCTGAAGTCGTGCTGGTGGATTCGCTCCTTCGTCCATCTGGAAACGTACTTCTTCTCGATCTGGCCAGAATCCTTGTGATATGAGGTGGCTGGTGTCGTCTCATCAATGGCGATGATGAACTCCGCATTACGTTCGTCGGTCTCAACGATGTAGGCGGGGAACCGGGCGTAATAGAACAGCGTTGACGGGGTCGGCTTCACTCCCACGAGCCAGGCGAGGGGATAGTTCCGATGAGCGGCTACCTTCATCGCATCGTTCGCCCACTTCTTCGTATCGGAGAACTTGTAGCGAAGTAACCCACTGTCGTCAATCCGGTCGGCGTACGGTGCTTCTTTTCTGGGATCGGGGGCTGCTGTCTTGAATGTCAGGGCGGCCTCAAATTCTTGTGGCTTCCAAATCCCCTGGGATTGATGAGTGAGGCGGAAGTGGTGGCCATGCCAAGAGAAACCGTCCATTAACTCTTTGTGAGAGAAGAGTTCGTGGCCACTCATCTGCTCTGCCTCGAACCACTGCATGGCGGCCAAGTGCGCATCACGCTCCTCCAAAGGAGTAAAAATTTGCCGGTCCATGGTGGTATTCCTAATGAAAAGAGCAGGTGAGAGCTTGGGATGTCTGCCTGCGATGGCAGAATGTCTCTGCGAGAGTATATCGCGCTGGAACGATGCTGAGTGATCTGGGTTTACTCGGCAAGGGATAGGTGTGGTGGCTGGGTCGACCTGTGGCGTCCTGATCCTCACCCATCCGTCTCCACCAGCCGGACGATGCCAGCGGCCTGGGCGGCCGTCGTCCAGGCCAGGATGATGAGTCCGGCAGAGGTGACGTCCGCCCGCGATGCGTCCGCCGCAAGCCAGATCTGTGCCGCCTGCCCCGGAAGCCAGCGGGCGGCGTCGCCCAGGAACACGGCCAGCTGCGGTGCCAGAATCACCAGCGCCACAGCCGCCGTCGATGCGCCGATGACGCTGCGCAGCGCCGCACCAAGCCCAGCTGACAGCAGCAGCACCGCCGTCAACCAGACCACGGTCCTTCCGCCGGCCCACAGCGCCGCCGTCGATATCGTCGGGCACGCCGCCAGGCTCGCCCCGACCAGGACGCTCGCCGCCACCAGTCCCGCACCAGTCAGCACCATGAGTCGTGCCGCCGCCAGCCGCCCCCGCGCAGGCGTCACCAGCAGACTCGTCATGCCCTGCGCCGTGGAGTGCTCGGCGCCCGCCGCGGCCACCCCGGCCGCCACGAAGCCGATCTGCACCGCCAGTGCCCACACCGGAGCGACCTCTCCGAATCCGAGGCCCCTGCCCATCTCCCACGTCACGCAGAACCGACATCATCGTGGCGACCGCAGCCCCTCCCGCCACCGCCGCCGACCACCACATCGCCGGCAGCGTCACCACCTTCACCAGCTCCGCGCGCAGCGCCCGCCCCCAGACTGTCGTCACCCCAGCGGTAGCCCCTCACCCTGCTGGCCGCACCGGCCCCGCTCATGCGTCTCGCCTCATCCACACCCAGCAGCACACCGCCGCGCACCCGCCCGCCCACGCCGCGCAGACGGCGGCCGCCATCGGGATCGACAGCAGCTCGACAAGCCGGTCGTAGTTGAGCGTCGTCGGGTTCGCAATGAGCCGCACCGCCGCCGTGTCCGGCAGGAACCGGGCCCCATCAGTGGACTTGATGAGCAGCACCCCCGGCGAGAGCATCGTCGACATCGCGACGAGGACCGTCATCGACACCAGCGCGCTGCGCGTCGCCATCGCCAGCGCCATCGACGCCATCGCCGAGAACACCCACCACGTCAGGATCCCCGTCAGCATCCACCACGGCACCGACTCGAAGGGCACACTCGACCCCAGCAGGTGCCGGCACAGCGAGTAGGTCACCGCCCACGCCGTCGCCAGCAGCACCGTCGCAGCCCCCAGCACCACGAGCAGCTTCGCGGCCACCGACGCCCCGCGCCGCGGCTGCACCAGCATCGTCGTCGCCACCTGACGCGGAGCGCTGGAGGCCCCGCTCGCGCGCGGATCACTCGCGTACTCGCTGACCACCACACTCACCGCGAGCACCACGATCCCCGTCGTCCCCACGTACAGCCCGATGACGCCGACGTCGCCCAGCCGCGCAGGCGCATCCGGGTCGCCCGCCGCCAGCCGCGCCGCCAGGTCATGATCCGTGTAGTACTCGATCAGGAGCGGCAGGACGACCGCCAACGCAGCCCCCAGCCAGGCCCCCGGCAGGCCCACCGTCTTGCGCACCTCCGCCGTGAGAGAGCGCACCAGTGCCGTCGTCGCGCTCATGAACGGACCCCGTCCTTGCGCTCGGCCCGTCCAGTCCGGCCAGCCTGACTGGCCCCACCACCGGCCTCGCCCCCGGTCGGGGCGGTCAGCGAGAAGAAGGCCTCCTCCAGGTTCGCGTAACCCGCCGCGACCTGCTCCAGCGTCCCGGTCGCCCGCACCCGCCCGCCAGCGATGACGACGATGTCGTCGGCCACCTCAGCCAGCTCGGCCAGAACATGACTGGACAGCAGGACCGTGCCCCCGGCGTCGGCGCGCTGCCGAAGCAGCCTGCGGATCCACCGGATCCCCTCCGGGTCCAGGCCATTGACCGGCTCGTCGAGGACCAGCACCTCCGGGTCACCCAGCAGCGCCGTCGCCAACCCCAGCCGCTGCCCCATTCCCAAGGAGAAGGTGCGCACCCGCCGCCCGGCCGCCTCACTCAGCCCGACGACGTCGAGCACCTCAGTCACCCGACGCCGACTGATTCCCGCACCCGAGGCCACCCAACCCAGGTGCCCGCGGGCCGTGCGCGAGGGATGCGCGCCCGAGCCGTCGAGCACCGCCCCCACCGTGCGCAGCGGCTCATGCAGCTCGCGGTAGGGGCGCCCGCCGATGAGCGCCCGCCCGCCGTCGGCCCGGTCCAGACCCAGCAGACACCGCAGGGTCGAGGACTTCCCGGCACCGTTCGGGCCCACGAATCCGGTGACGCGGCCCGGACGCGCCTCCAGGCTCACGCCGTGAAGCACCTCCCGCGCCCCGTGCCGCTTGACGAGATTCTCAATAGCGATCATGGGCCAACTCCAGCGCGCCGAGCGGCAGCGCGCATCGGCCGCCCAGCCGAGGCGGTCCCGCCACCTCAGACCCAGGTCTGTCAGACCCCGGTTCGATGAAGCGCCCGAGCCGCCTTCCTAGACTGGTCGCGTGCCAGCCCCAGACGTCCCACCGCGCCACTCGCCGCTCGGGCGCGCCATCACCGGGCTGACCGTGATTGTTCTTGGCCTGGGCACCCTGGTCGGCTACTCCCCGGATCCTTCTCGGCGCGCCCAGATGACGGTACTGCTCGTCATGGCCGGGCTCGTCGCCGCCTCCCTGTGGCTGCGGCGGCGCGACCAGCGTGCCCACGAGCGGCGCCTGACCCAGGAGACCGCCGCGCGCGCCGTCGCCGAGGACCGCCTCGTCATCGCCCGCGAGCTGCACGACGCCGTCTCCGGCAACCTCGGTGCCATCACCGTGCGCTGCGCCGTGGCCCGGCGCCTCGAGACCACCCCCGACGGGCTGCGAACCGCACTCGACGACGTCGAGACCGCCTCCCGCGAGGCCACCGAGGCGTTGCGGCGCATGCTCGCCGTCCTGCGCGACGAGAACAGGCCCCCGACGCCCGGGGCGCTGGCAGCGATCCCGGCGGGACACACGCCAGCAGCCGGCCCCGGCCCCGTCAACAGCCTCGCCGAGAGCCTTCGGGAGCTGATCGACAGGGCCCGCCGCACCGGCGTGGCCGTCGAGCTCGACGCCGAAGCGCACATCGGCGTAGATGTGGGCACTGCCCAAGCCGCGGCGATGGCCGACGGTCTCCCGGCTCCGACGGCGCAGGCCGCCACCCGGGTCGTGGCCGAGGCCCTGGCCAACACCGCCCGCCACGCCGGCCCTACGCGCGCCCGCGTGACCCTCCGTCGGGAGCCGGGACGGCTGCGCATCGCCGTCGTCGACGGCGGACCCGTAACCGGATGGGAGCCCCACCCCGGGGCCGGGCAAGGACTGCGGGGACTTCACGAGACCCTGACCGCGCTCGGCGGAACCCTGACCGCAGGCCCCCACGCCGACGCCCCCGGCTTCGCAGTCGAGGCCATCCTGCCCATTCCCACCGACGACGCGGCCGGGGCCACCAGCAGCACCCGGGGTTCCGGAGACAGTGCGGGCTCGGAAAGCAGACCCGCCAGTGAGTCACCGGATACCGACCCCAGAAACGACAGGGGCAAGCCATGACGGATCCCACCAATGCGCTGACCGACAAGACTGACGAGGCTCCCGGCGCCCTCCCATCCGGGTCCTCATCGCCGAGGACCAGGCCCTCCTGCGCACCACCCTGGCCGCCCTGCTCGAGGCCGAGCCCGGCATGAGCGTCGTCGGCCTGGCCGAGGACGGTGCCCGCGCGGTCACCCTGGCCACCGAGCTGCGCCCCGACGTCGTCCTCATGGACATCCAGATGCCGGGCCTGACCGGCATCGAGGCCACCAGAAGGATCTGCGCCGATCCGGCGCTCGCGGCCACGCGCGTCCTCATCCTCACCATGTTCGAGATCGATGACTACGTCCTGGGCGCCCTGCGCGCCGGCGCCTGCGGCTTCCTGCTCAAGGACGCCGACCCGCAGTCCCTCGTCGACGCCGTGCGCACCGTCCATGAGGGGCAGTCGCTGCTCAGCCCCCAGGTGCTGGCCCGCCTCGTAGCCCGCATGCCGAGCACGATGTCGACCGGCACCTCCCGTAGCACCTGGACCGGTGAGGTCGAGGCCCTCACGCCCCGCCAGCGCGAGGTCCTCCTGCTCATCGCCCGGGGCTTGTCCAACAGTGAGATCGAGGTCGAACTCGGCATCACCCGGGCCACTTGCCGCAGTCACATCACTGCGCTCCTGGCCCGACTGGGCGCCCGCGACCGCGCCCAGCTCGTCATCGCCGCCTACGAGGCCGGCCTCATCAGCCCCCGTTGAGGTCTGTCATGATGCGAAACTGAGGGTCTCGTTCGCTTGTCCTACCGTCGCATAGACTCGAGGCTACGAGGACGAGGCGTGAGAAGCAGTGACGTCAGGCTGGATGGAGGGGAGGGGAAGATGCTCTCCAAGAGTGCGGTACGTAAGGCCGGCTCGGTGATGCGACGTCAGGCTGAGGGGAAGGCGTCTCAGGAAGAGGTGGAGCAGGCGCTTGCCGTCGTTAGTGCCTTTCGGGCCTCCTTCGCCGGCCCGCTGGAGGCCGCAAGCGGCGAACTAGCAACTCTTCTGGAAACCCACCAGATTCAGGGGGAAGTGAGTCAACGTCTCAAACGTATGCCTACGATCCTGGAGAAGATCACCTCCAGGGAGTCGAAACTTGACCTGTCACGAATGCAGGATATTGGTGGTTGTCGCGTGGTGTTGTCTTCGAACGAAATCAGTGAGTTGCGTCGTTTGGAGGCATGCGTGCGTGAGCGTTGGGTGGAGGCAGTGAGACGCACCTCGGACTACGTGGGTAGGCCACGAGCATCGGGTTATCGAGCTGTGCACGTGGTTGTTGAGCAGGATCAACGGCTCATTGAGATTCAACTGCGTACTCAGCGCATGCATCAGTGGGCGCAACGCGTCGAAGGGCTGAGTGCTGCTTTCGGTACCAACTATAAGCAGGACGGAGAATCTTTGGTCCAGGAGTATGCGAGACTCACCGCAAAGATGTACATTGCTCTCGATGCTGGTGAGATTCCAGTTCATGAGGATCGGCAACAGTTCGAGCGTCTCAGTGCACTGATTGCTGAGGAGCTGGCAGGACTTGGTAAGAATGTTGGACCCATGTTCGGAGGAGAGAGCATATGAGCGCCAGAATTGGTTCTATCCAGCAGTTCCTTCTCATCTATGACCGTAAGCGAGACGAGCTCTTGTCTCACGAGTCGTTCGGAGATGATGTTGTGGCCGCAACTACTGCGTACCGTGCCGCTGAGATCGAGTACCAGGATCGCCCCGAGATGGACATCGTGCTTGTCGGAGCTGAATCATTGGAGACGATTAAAGTCACGCACAGCACCTACTTCACCGGATCAGCCGCGCGCCTCCTTGATGAGATTCGCGCAGGTGTGAGTTGACTGCCGGGCACTGAGCCGGTTCCCTGACCGAGGGGTGGGCGCGAGGTCGTACCTTAGGGCGTGAGATCGAGGGGTAAGGGTACTGTGTTGTCTCATGACTTCTGAGAGTTTCGGATGTCATGACATCTGAGACACTGGTGGGGTGGGTTGCCTGGGGTTATGGGTAACTCGATTTCGCCGTCTCGGCGTGAGCAGGTCATAGGTTTTGACTCCAGGACCAATGGGATGAGCGTGGAGGAGTTCTGCGCTCAGGTGGGTATCTCGCGGGCGTCGTTCTACCGGATACGCCGACGCGCTGAGCACGAGGGCCTGGCTGCCGCGCTGACGCCGCGTTCACGGGCCCCGCGCCACCCGGCGCGGGTGTGGGACCAGGGCACTGATGAGCGCATCGCCCAGGTTCGTGCCGACCTGCTCGCCGCCGGCCGGGAGGCGGGTCCGGCCTCGGTGTGGTGGGTGATGAGCCAGGGCGCCAGCGTTCCGGCTCCCTCGCGCGCGACGATCGCCCGCAGCCTGCGCAGAGCCGGCCTGGTGGTCCCCGCCCCGCGCAAGCGGCCCAGGACGTCGTACAAGCGCTTCACCCGCAGCGCGGCCAACGAGCTGTGGCAGATCGACGGCTTCCAGTGGCGCCTGGAGGACCGTCTGGTGACCGTCTACCAGGTCGTTGACGACTGCTCGCGGGTCATCACCGCCCTGAGGGCCTGCTGGGGCGGTGAGAGCGTGGCAGGCGCCCGCATGGTCCTTGAGGAGGCCTTCGCCACCTGGGGGCGCCCGGCGGCGATCCTGTCGGACAACGCGCTGGCGTTCAACACCAGCCGCATCACTGGCCCGGGAGCCACCGAGAAGTGGCTGGCATCCCTGGGGGTGCGTCCCATCAGCGGGCGGGTGGGCCACCCTCAGACCCAGGGCAAGGTCGAGCGCTCCCACCAGCCGGCAGCCGCCTGGCTGCGCGCCCACCCGGCCAGCACCCTTGAGGAGCTCAACGCCGAGCTGGACCGCTTCACCAGCTACTACAACACCGAGCGCCAGCACCAGGGCCACGGCATTGCACTGACCCCGCTGAGGGTATGGGCTCAGACCCCCAGGGCGCTGGCCAGCCCAGCCCCCCATCGACCTGGAGCGCCTACCAGCCGGCGGCGGCCCCATCAGCCTGCCCGACCCCGCCGATCCCGACCAGGCCGTGGACCGCGCCCGACGCACCGTGATGTCCAACGGGTGCGTGTCCCTACAAGGACCGTGCACTGTCACTGGGCCAGACCATGCGCGGCGTCGAGGTCACCCTGATCGAGTACACCACGCGCCTGGACCTCTACGACCCCGACGGCCGCCGCTTCGTGTCCCTGCCCTGGCCCCAACCCACCCAGAGGCAGCAAGGCAACTGCTCCACCATCGACACCAAGAAACCGCCCTACAGACTCATCCCTGCTCCCACCCCTGACGCCCCCTGAACGTCTCACAGGTCATAACCCCCACCAGTGTCTCAGAAGTCATGACACCCAAACGTCTCAGAAGTCATGACACCCAAATGTCTCAGAAGTGAGGAGACAGCACAGAGGGGTAAGGGTACGACCTCGAGACCTACGGTACGACCTTGCGGAGACTGGCGCCGCCCTGGCCGCCCCAACCGTCCCGGGCCCACCTCACCTCCGCTCCTTGAACACCAGCCGGCGCTGCGCCACATAGCTGGCCACGTAGATGGCCCCGTCGCCGAGAACCTTGGCGATCCCCAGGGGAATCCCGACCGCCGTGAGCGCCTTGAGCATCAGGTAGCTGGCCGCCAGCAGGCTCACCGCCAGGACCGCGTAGCGCACCGCCGTGCGCACCACGGTCCCGCGCCGCGCCCGGAACACCCGGCGATTCATGAAGAAGTTCGCCGTCCCGGACACCAGCCGCGCCCCCACGACCGCCGCCAGCAGGCTGCCCGTCATCGCGAAGATGACCATGACACCCAGCCAGTCGATCCCGAAGCTCGCCAGCGACGCCCCCATGAACCGCAGCAGCGGAGCGTAGATCCGCGCCGAGTCCTGCACCGGCCGGAAGTGGGAGGAGGTATTGCCCGGCTCGTAGACCGTGGTGATCTCCACCTGCTCCACCGCCATCCCCAGCTCGTGAGCGCGCAGCAGCGCGGAGAGCTCGTACTCGTAGCGGTCCCCGGGAACCTCCTGCAGCCACGCCAGCTGCCCGGCGGGGTAGCCGCGCAGACCCGTCTGGGTGTCGCCCAGCCTCCAGCCAGTCGCGCCCCGGAACAGCAGGGCAGTCACGTCGTTACCGATCCGGCTGCGCAGCGGAACCGGCCCGGTGAAGCGCCGCACCCCCAGGGTCATGTGCCCGGTCTCCCGCACCCGAGCGGCCACGGCCTCAATGTCCGACGGCGTGTGCTGCCCGTCGGCGTCGGCGCACACCACATCCGCGTCGGGCCAGGTGGCGGCCGCGTGAGCCAGGCCCGTGCGCAGCGCCTGACCCTTTGCCCTGGTTGACCGGAGAGCTGACGACCTCGGCGCCCCGGGCGCGGGCGGCGGCGAAGAAGGGGCGCGTACTGCGGCCCCCGAGCCGTCGTCGACGACCAGCACCGCGCAGTCCCGGCGCGCACCGCACAGACGGGCCACGAGCACGGCCAGACGCTCATCGGGCTTGTAGGCCGGGATGAGGACCACGAGCGCCACCGCCGCCCGAGGACGGCGCTCGCCCCCGGCCCGCGCCGCCGTCCGGTTGTCCACGGTTCGGTTGTCCGCCGTCCGTTTGGTGGCGGTCCGGTTCGCGGGGGCGACGACCCGCGGCAGGATGTGCGGCGAGATCTGAAGGGCTGTGTCGGTGCCGCTCATCTCAGGCTCCGTTCGCGATGTAGAGGATGTCGGAGGTGTCGCGCTCGCCCCCGTTGGAGGGCTGGTTGATGATCGAGCCGTTGAAGTACATGGCCGACGAGCCGCCGCCGTCGATGTTGTAGGCGCAGGCGCACCCCAGGTCGGCCATGATCTGGGCGAGCTCGGTCATGGTCACGCCGCGCGAGTAGCCCTCGCTGCGGCCGTCGACGACGACGAGCTTGAGGTGATTCGTCTCCACCCACCCCACGGCGGTGCGCGGCTGCTGGCCCTGGATGGAGTGGTTGCCAACGTTGGTGTCCACCTCGACCTGGTCGATACCGGAGAGCACCTTGGAGTTGTTGACCAGCGCCGGCCCGAAGGACAGCGTGTTCCACACGCCCGCGTCCAGAAGCGTCTGCGCCTTGGTGGTGGTCTCGTCGTAGACCTCCACGCGCCCGTCGCTGTAGAAGGCCATGCCGTCGCGCGTGCCGCTGTCGCGGTAGATGACGCCGTTGCGGATGAGGATGCCGTCGCTGCGGAAGCCGTAGTAGTCGCCGTTGATGGCCAGGATCGCGTCGTGCTCGGAGGCCATCGCGCTGGGCTTGGCGACGATGTTGGTGCCGTAGGAGTTGTTGGCGAAGGCGCTGCGCAGGTCGGTGGCGTTGGTGAGCTTGACGTCGGCCACGTAGTAGGTGACGGTGTCGCTGCCCGAGCCGGTGGAGACCTGCTCAATCTTGATGCTCGTATTCGATGAGGAGTAGGAGTTGTCGCCGACCGTCACGTTCGTGGCCGGGGTCGCCGAGGAGCCGGCCGCGTTCTGCGCCTTGGCCTCCAGCGCGGTGACGTCGCCGACCTCCACGTGGTCGATGACGAAGCGGTTGAGCGCCCAGGCGCTGGTGCCGGTGGCGGCCAGACCCAGGACGGCGGCGCCGCCCAGGAGGAAGCGGCGGCGCGGGTGCTTGCGGGACGTCGAGGAGCGGTCGCGCCGGCCGGACTGGTTGTCCTGGCCGGACTGGTGGGACTCGGGCGGGCTGAGGGTGTCGGAGCTGTGCATGGCTCAACCGTGTCGGCGCCGTGTGTGCCAGACGTAGGTTGACCTTGTGGGTCTCCTGTGAAGCCGCAGCGGGCGTGGTGGCCCCACGAGCGCAGGGATATCGCGATGGACACTCGAGCCGATCCCGAGGCACAATGAGTGGGAGCCACCCGGCGGCTATCCGGGCGGCTCCCGAAGGGGCTCAGCCCCTCAGGAGCTGAATCAAGCTAATCAGGACTCCGACGGCGGTTGCGAGCGAGCCGACAATCTCGCACCACGTCGGGGTTCTGCGCTGTTCAGCATCCTTCCGTGCCGCATGCCGAAGACGGTCACGCATACCCCTTCACCTCCTTCCGGTGGATCGACACCCTGCTGAATCAAGCAGGAAGGTGCCAGGGCAGACCCACCGTTGAAGGCCTCCCCACCATGCCACAGCCCTCCGACATCGTGCCGGCGGCCCAAGAACCGGTTTGAATAGCGTCGGAGAATGGTGTCGCGTCAGGTGCCAATTACTTCCGGAGGGTGAGAGTCCTGCGCGGAGACGGTCCCTGAAGTCCTTGGATGGGAACTGGCCTGTGCCTACAGTGATGGGGTGGCGGGTAGCTGGTGCCCGCCGTGAGAATCGGCGGCAAAGGAGGCGGTCGTATTGTCGGAACGGACTCTGCGCATTATTCGCATTGTGGTTGTGGTGCTCAACGTGATGGTGGCCGTCGTCTCCTTCCGGCGGGGAGACACCTCGGCCATGGTCATCGCTCATCGCTGTTGCCGCGCTCTTCCTGATCCAGCTGGCCCGTTCATCCTCCGACGGTCGAGGCCGTGGTCGAGACGACCGGACATGCGGCTCCGAGCTCCTGTAGCCCCGCGACGTCGGGTGCGTCGAGCTTGCGGCGTCGTGGGTGAGTGGCTGACGTTGGCCCGGTCGGCCTGCGGCGACTCGTTGCGCTCGGCACCCCTGTGCCAACCTCTACATACCTCCCGTAAGATTTGTATGACCTTACTAAAATTAGATGAGATCCCTTGTCAAATTAACTGAGGTAGCCCTAAGGTCCTAGGTGCTTCGTATTCGCCCTCGCCTCACCGAAGGACTCCTATGCGCCGTCGTACTCTGCTCATGGCCCTCCCACTCACCGCCGTCCTCGCCAGCTGCGGAGTCGCCTCCCGCGCCGGCAGGGCTCCAGCGCCGCGCCTCCGCGGGCGCCTCCAGCGGCGGCTTCGAGGTCACCGACGTCGTCGGCCGCAAGGTCACCTTCAGCGCCCAGCCCCAGAGGATCGTCCTGAGCGAGTCTCGCCACGTCTACTCCCTGGCCTTCCTCAACAAGACCAACCCCATCGACAAGGTGGTCGCCTGGGGCGAGGACCTCCAGAAGGCCGCCCCTGACTTCTACGAGAAGATCCTCTCCGTGGCCCCTAAGGCCGCCGACCTGCCGAAGATCGGCAACATCGCCAAGGACGGCCTGCCCATCGAGACCCTGGTGAGCCACAAGCCGACGTCTTCATCCTGACCCTGGACGCCTACAACTCCGCCAAGGAGAAGGGCTACCTCGAGAAGCTGGACGGCCAGAAGATCACCCTACGTCGTCACCGACTTCCGCCGCGACCCGGTGAAGAACACCGTCCCCTCGGTCACCCTCATGGGCGCTGTCTTCGACAAGCGCAAGGAGGCCGAGACCTCGTCAGCTTCTACAAGAAGCAGGTCGATCCCCATCGTGGCCAAGGCGAAGTCCCTGATCTCCAAAGCCCACCACCTTCCTGTGGCGTGGCCCGGGTGTCAACGACCCCGGCTCCACCCTACTCCACCGCGAACCTCGGTGCGATCGTCACCGCCACCGGCGGCACCAACATCGCCGACGGCCTCCTGTCCGGCGAGGAGGGCGTACTCACCCCCCGAGCAGGTCATCGCCTCCAACCCCCAGCACATCATCGCCACCGGCGGCGAGTGGCAGCAACGAAGATCAAGGACACCGCCCAGACCAGCTACGTCCACCTCGGCTACAAGGCCGACGAGGCCTCCGCCAAGGCCAGCCTGGAGCAGCTGAAGAACCAGCCCGGCTACGACCAGATCCAGGCCTTCACCGACCGGCACGTCTACGGCATCTACCACCAGTTCTACGACGCCCCCTACAACTTCATCGCCTACCTCACCTTCGCCAAGTGGCAGAACCCCGAGGCCTTCTCCGACATTGACCCCGCCAAGGTCTGGAAGGAGTTCCACGAGCAGCACATGCCCTGGAAGGCCGAGGGCGTCTTCTTCACCGCCATCTGATGGGGGACCCCAACGTCACGGCTCCTTCCGACGACGTCGCAGTGCACCAGTCCGATACCGGCCGGGTTCCGGACGGTGCGGCGTCGACGACGAAGGCCGACGGGCCGGCTGATGCGCCCACGGACACGGCGGCGTCGGCCTACGCCTCCTACCGCCGTCGAACCGCGCGGCGCGTCGCGATGCTCCTGGGGCTGGCCACCCTGCTCCTGGCCGTCTTCCTCGTGGCCCTCATGGTGGGGCCCCTGGGGTTCAGCCCGGCCCAGGTGCTCGGAGCCCTCTTCGACGCCGACTACGACCCGTGGGTCGCCAACATCGTCATCAACCTGCGTCTGCCGCCGGCGCTGCTCGCGGTCCTGGTCGGCGGGGCACTGTCCCTGGCCGGCGTGCAGATGCAGACGATCCTCGACAACCCGCTGGCCGAGCCCTTCACCCTGGGCATCTCGGCGGCCTCGGCCCTGGGGGCGGCGCTGGCCATCGTCACGGGCCTCGTGCTGCCGGTGGCTACCGGCGCCACCCCGCCGATCGTGGCGATGACGGCGGGGCTGGCGGCCTCCCTCACCATCGCGATGGTCTCCAGGCTGCCGTCGGTGACCAAGGAGATGACGATCCTGCTGGGCATCGCTCTGGTCTTCAGCTGTCAGGCGCTTCTGGCGCTCGTGCAGTACCGGGCCTCCACCGAGAGCCTTCAGCAGATCGTGTTCTGGTCGATGGGTTCCCTCATGCGCGCCACCTGGCCGGCCGTGGGCCACTGTCTCGGCGGCCCTGCTCGTGGCCACGCCCGTCTTCTGGGTCAACGGCTGGCGGCTGACCGCCATCACCCTGGGGAGGCGCGCGCCGCAGCCATGGGCATCAACGTGGCGCGCCTGCGCGCGTGGACCCCTGGTCGGCGTCTCGTTGCTGGCCGCCCTGTCCGTGGCCTTCGTCGGGATCATCGGGTTCGTGGGACTCGTGGGGCCGCACATGGCCCCGTGGCCTGGTGGGGGAGGACCAGCGCTTCTCGTGCCCGCCTCCATCCTGTGCGGCGCCACCCCTGCTGACCGCCGCCCACACCGCCAGCCAGCTCATCGTGCCGGGTGTCGCCGTCCCCGTCGGCATCCTGACCGCCCTGGTGGGTGTGCCGGTGTTCTCACCATCATCTTCGGACGTCAGCGCTCGGCGGTCAGGAGCGGTTCATGAGCCTCATCCTGAACGACCTCACCTTCTCCTACGGCAGGCGGGCTGTCCTCGAAGGTGTCGACGCCACCTGGGAGACCGGGCCAGACGGTCGGGCTGCTCGGCCCCAACGGCGCCGGCAAGTCCACTCTGGTCACCTGCGTGGCCCAGCTGCGTCGTCACCTGGGGGAGGTGAGCTTCGCCGGGCGCCGGGGCCACGACCTGCGCGGCACGATCGGCTACATGCCGCAGGGACTGCCCGGCGACGCCGCCCTGACCGCCCTGGAGTCGGTGCTCACCGCCTCGCGGCGCGGCATGACCTGGCACACGAGTCGGGCCGACATCGACCTGGCCTGGAGCGCCTTGGACGAGCTCGGGGTGGCCGAGCTGGCCGACCGCCCACTGGGCCAGCTCTCCGGCGGGCAGCGCCAGCTCGTCGCCCTGGCCCAGACGCTCGTGCGCGAGCCCGGACTCATCCTGCTCGATGAGCCCACCTCCGCCCTCGACCTGCGCCGCCAGGTCTCGGTGCTCTCCCACGTGCGCCGGATCTGTCACCGGGACACCGGGCGCCTCGCCGTCGTCGCCCTGCACGACCTCAACCTGGCGGCCCGCTTCTGCGACCGCCTCGCCATCCTCGCCGGCGGGACGATCCGCGCCGAGGGGCCGCCCGCCGAGGTGCTCCAGCCCGACATCCTCGCCGAGGTCTACGGGCTGCGGGTACGGATCGTGCCCGACGGCGACCACGTCATGGTCGCCCCCGAGGCCGAGCAGGGGCTTGAGCGGGGGCCTGCCGTCAGGCGTGTTCCGACGTTGAATGAAGGGCATCAGCAGTGGAGCCACCCCAACCGAGTACCAGGTGGCCGATGCTCGATTCCCGCTGCGCTGGAGAGAACGGCGTCGTCTCCCCGGATCGCACGGATGACGCCGATGATAAGGATTAGCCAGATCACAGGAACCGCTGCACCCCACAGTATGAGATAACCTATGGTGTCGAATGTAGCGCAGCAGGCGCCAGCAGCGGCTGCGAAATAAAGGCGAAAAGCTCTGGATTCGTGCAAGCGTTGCCCAGCATGTGAGGGCCGTCAGAAACAGGGGAAGAAGCAGGATTTCGCTGGTTAGGTGGGAGGTCCTGACCAGGGCGAGGAGTGTCGTCGTCAGCAGCACGCACCAGAGCATTCTGAGGTGGGTAACGCTCAGAACTTTATGATGAAGGAGTTGACTGCACCGCGCCATAGCGGCTGGGAGGTGTGGGCTGTGGCGGCAAGCGCCTGGCCGCCGGCTGGGGCCTCGTGCGGCGATCGAGCATCTGAACTGGAGGAGGAGGGCCTCGCACAGAGGGTCGAGCCTGAGAGCCTTGCAGGAGGCTCTGGCCGCCTCCGGTCGGCTGTTCTCTGCACGGCTGCCAGGCTGCGTGGCTTTCGGTCCCCTGGGGCGACCCTGAGCGTCTGCGGGCGTGGCACAGGAGTGCTTCCTCGGTGCGTCCCATCCTGCGTCGCAGCGCCGTCGCCATGAGGGAGGACAGGGAGTAGTCCTCGGGGATTGCCCAGAGCGGTTCTCAGTGCGCCCGCCTTCTGGCTCCTGCCCTGGTAGATCAGGGCGTGGCCAGAAACCGGTAAGCCCGGACAGTCCGGCGCGCTGCAACGTCTCGTCGGGCCGCGGCCTCGGACCTCGAGCCGACCCGCGGCGCTGTATGCGACCGCCAGGACCGTGTAGGTGAGTCCGGCGTTGTCTGCAACCGGCGAGCAGACGGGTGAGGATCTGTATGGCCTGTCTGTGCTGCCCGGCCTCGGTGAGCCGGGAAAGCCCACGTGAGCTCGCGCTCGTAAGCATCCTCCAGCGATCTGCGCTCCAGGCAGGCTGCCATAGACTGGCAGTAGGCGGTGCCGTTTCATCCACTTCGCAGGTCCTCGTACTCCCCGGAGGTATCGGAGTACTCGACGACGGTGCGCGCGGTCTCGAACCAGGGGCCGGTCGAGGGGCGGACTTCCTTGAGGGCCGCGTACATGTCCTTCATGTTCATGAGCCGAGGCCGGCCGGTGCGCACCGAGTCCATGAGTGCGTTCTCCGCGGCGGAGTCGCACACGTGCGACAGGTCCGCTCCGGTCAGCCCCTCGGTGGCCCGCGCCAGGGCCTGCAGATCGATGCCCTCCACGGGTCGCTCGCGCAGGTGCGTGTGCAGGATGGCGGCGCGCGCCGGCTCGTCCGGCGGCAGGACGAGCAGGGTCCGGTCCAGCCTCCCCGGCCGGCGCAGTGCCGGATCGATGTCCCAGGGGGCGTTGGTGGCGGCCAGCAGGTAGACGCCATCATTGTCACTGCTGACGCCGTCGAGCTCCTCGAGGAGCTGGTTGACGGTGCTGCGCATGCTCGAGTTGCGTGCCAGGGAGCGCTTGATGCCGATGGCGTCGAGCTCGTCGAGGAAGAGGACACAGGGGGCGTGCCTGCGTGCCTGCTGGAAGATGTTGTGGAGATTGGCCTCGGAGTTGCCGATATAGGGGTCGAGGATGTCGGAGATCGTCACCGACAGGAACCCGGCTCCCATCTCACCGGCCACGGCGCGGGCGATGAAGGTCTTGCCCGTCCCCGGCGGGCCGTACAGGAGCAGGCCGCCGCGCAGGCTCTTGCCGTAGAGCCGGCGCAGCTCGGGATTGCGCATCGGGGCCAGGAACGACGCCTCCAGCCGGTTCTTGACCTCAGTCATGCCGCCGACGTCGGCCAGGCGGACGCCGGCCCGCTCCACCTCCCAGTCCGTGGGGGCGCCGGGGTTGTCGGCCTGGACCGAACGGGGCTCGGAGAGAGCCGGGTCGGCGTCAGAGGACCCGGGGGACTGCGAGGACCCCGAGGACACGAAAGGTGCGGCCGGTCCGCCGCCGAGGTCCTCCTCGGCCCGCCGCCAGTCGAAGTCGCCGGTGCTCCCGGTGCCGTCCGGCGTCGTCGAGCCGGTGGCCGCTGGAGCCTGTGGCGGGGCGGGCGCTGGGGAGTGGTGGCCGCTGAGGGGCGGCGGTGAGGGGTGAGAGCCTCGGCCGGCACTGGCGCCTCGGCCGCCGGCTCTGCCGCAGTGCCGGCCGTCCTCCCGCCGGGCGCCTGAGCGGTCTGCGGCGAGAGCGCCCTGGACATGAGGGATCTGGCAGCCTCGTCGGTGGGGGCGTGCTGAAGGGCGATGGCGCAGTGAGTCACCGCTTCGGCGTCTCGACCGACCCCGATGAGGAGCTCAGCCAGATGGGTGCGCAGCCGGACGTCGTCCGGAGCGGCCTCCACCGCACGTGTCAGAGAAGCAATCAGTGGGTCGGTCACTCGGTCAGTCTAGAGGCGGACAGTGACACGGGTACTGGTGCCACCGTGTGGAACGGCCCCTCGCTGCGTGCACCGCGTCACGGACATGCGCACTGACTCCTCGGTTGGAAGCTTCTCTACTCTCAGGCCATGACAGCCTCACCGCCCGCCCCATCCGACCAAGGGTTGAGGACAGCCTTCCCCGCCACGCTCCTCATCGCCTGGCCGCGCTTGCGGCCGTCGCTCCTCTAGCCACCGACGCCTACCTGCCGGCCTTCGCCCAGATGGCCGATGATCTGGGTGTCTCCGCCTCCAGCGTTCAGCTGACGATGACCACGTTCCTTGTGGGCATCGCGCTCGGCCAGCTGGGCATCGGGGTCCTGTCCGACCGCGTCGGCCGGCGCCCCCTGCTGCTGTGGGGCAGCGTGCTCGCCCTGGTCTCCAGCATCGGCGCCGCCCTGTCCCCGAGCCTGTCCGTTCTCCTCATCGCCCGCTTCTTCCAGGGGCTCGGGGGCGCGGCCGGGATGGTCCTGGGCCGGGCAGTCATCTCCGACCGCTCCCGTGGGATCACCGCCGCCCGGGCCCTCAGCGTCGTCATGGCGATTCAGGGGATCGCCCCGGTGGTGGCGCCGATTCTCGGGGGCGTGCTCGTCGAGCCCATCGGGTGGCGCGGCATCCTGGGGGTCGTGGCCGCCTTCACCGGACTGCTCGTGGTCATGGTCCTTCTCTGGGTACCCGAGTCCCTGCCCGCCGAGCGGCGCCACGACGGCGGCCTACGGATACTGCTCGACGGTACCCGCGAGCTGGCCCGCGACCATGTCCTCGTGCGTCTGCTGTTCATCAATGCCCTGTCCTTCGGGCTGCTCATGGCCTACCTGTCTGCGGCGCCTTTCGTCCTGCGCAACGTGCTGGGCATGGGGACGGTGGCCTATACGGCGGTCTTCGGGCTGTGCGGGGCGACGGTGACGGTGACGATCGCGGTGGCGGCGTCGCTCGTGCGCCGCTTCTCCCAGGCCTGCCAGGTGCGGGTCGGGCTCATCGCGGGGCTGATCGTCGACACGGTCTTCGCGGGGGTCTGCCTCATGTGGCTGCGCGAGCCGGTGACCGGGCCGGAGCGGATGCCGCTGCTGGTGGCGGTCGTGGCCCTCTTCCTGGCGCACGTGGCCTGCCTGGGACTGTCGATGGGCAACGCCCCGGCGCTCGCGCTCGACCGCACGGGTCGGTGGGCGGGAACCGGTTCCGCGCTGCTCGGTTTTCTGCAGTTCGTCGTCGGTGGGCTCGTCAGCCCGCTGGTGGGGCTGACTGGTGAGGCCAGCGGTGTGGCCTTCGGCGTCGTCATCGTGGCCGTCGGTGCCGTCGCCAATGTCCTGGCGGTCTTCGGCCTGCGCGAGCGGGGCGAGAAGCAACGCCTGGCCGCTCAGGTGACCAAGTGCCGACAGCAGCGCCTGGGCCAGTGACGGCTCCGGCCGGCAGCGCACTCAGGAGGCTGAGCGCAGCCGCGTCGTCGGACCCATAGCCGGTCGTAAGGAATGAACCGGCCGGCCGCACTTGTATGAGGTCATGATGGCCTGGACGGTAACGCCCAGGTCCTTGAAGAACGCGTTGGCGCGCTGAAAAGAACCCGGCGGCGGTGTCCTTGCGCTCATCATCGAGGATCTCGGAGTAGACCACACGCGAGTAGTCGTCTATCGCGTGGTGGATGTACCGATAGCTTCCCAGCGGGCCGCCCTGACGGCGGCTGCGGGTCTTGGTGCGGTCCGCGGCCAAGTCGGCGCTGAGCCCCGTCCGTGAGCGCGCCAGGCCCAGGTGGTAGGCGATGCGGTGGGGCCCCCACCGGCGGTTGAGCCTCAAGGCGATGATGCGCCGCTCAGTGCGCCTTGCCAGCCGCCCTGGGCTGAGGTGGGGACGGCAGGAACGGTCCTCCATGGGCTGGCCGGCCCGGTACCGGCCCACCCACCGGCTGGCGGTGGCCGGCGAGACCTGGAAGCGTTCAGCCGCCCGGCGCACGGGCCAGCCTTCTTCCACCACCAGACGAGCAAGACGACGACGCCCTTCAGGGGTCAGCGGTGCGTTAGCGTGGGTCATGAAGGCCTCCGGTCAGCGATGCGAGTGTGTCAACCCACATCATGCCGGAGGCCTTCACACAACCTCACCCCCGTTCACAACCTCCCAAGGAAGTACAACTAGGCCTCCTATGCCGGACTTACGCCCATCGCAGACAGTCCGAATCCTCGATCCGAGGTGAGTACACCTCTCACTCGGGCAACAAGAGACTCACGCAGACCATGTTCCTGTCTGCCTTCGCCTCACTGCGTCCCGACCCGGTCTGCCGCGCTGACTGCGACCGCAAGATCGCCCAGGGGAAAGCGCTCGGGCCGGACCCTCATCGCTCTGGAACGCCACTGCATCCTCACCCCTGCACGCCATGATCCGAAACGGCCCCTCTGCGAGACCCCCAACCAGCACACCAGCTACCCGCCGCCGCTTGACACGCCGCATAGGGGCCCCTGAGGTGCAAGACAGGACCCGGGGTGGAGATTAGCCTTGCGGTCAAAGTCTCTGGAACCAGGCGACGATGCGATCCCATACGGTTCGGTGAACAGATTCCTCGAGTTCCCCTTGGCTCAGGTGACTCCCGGAACGACGGATGCTGGGATGAGAGCGACCGGTTTTGAGGCCTCCGGCGGTGTCGCGCGGCCGGCAATGAGCCAGGGGTTGACCTTCTCGCCACTCGTCGTCGGCGTGAGCAACGGGTTGTCGTGCTCCTGGGGCTCAGGGCGAACGAGTTCGGTCGCCTGCGGCTGCTCCACCGCGACCGGGGCCTCCCGTGAAGGGCAGCGGGCTCAGGGGCGGGCGCTTTCGTGCTCCCAGTCGCCGGTGGTGCCTTGCGTATGTTGATCTCGGCGAGTGCGGAGCGGCGTCTCTGCTCCTCGTGCCACCTGGCGAGGTCGGACTTGAGGACCCAAGCATCGATGGGCCAGCTACAGTTCTTGGTCTTGGTGTAGACGCTCACCTGCTGAGCAAGCACGCGCTCACCGGCGATGATCTCGCGCAGGACGACGTCCAAAGGCCGTGGCTGTCTCATCAAGCACCTGTTATTGCTGTCGAAGCTGACGATCGACCCGCTGACGTGGAGCACAGCGTTCTTGTTCTGCTCGTGGTGCTCCCACGGCGTCAAACTAGTGGACGGCTTCTCCCTGTCGACGACCTTGAGGTACATGGCGCCGTGTTTGACCGCGGACCGAAAGGCCTTCTCCTTGTCGAGCTTTTCGGGAACGAGCCAGATCGTGTCGCGCGCGCCGGCCTTTAGACGATCCCGGGACCGCCCTTCGAAGTCGGTGGCCCACCGTTGGTACTCCAGCACTAGCCCGGACTTAGCCAGGAGCACGTCGCCGTGCGTCATGGACTCCTCCACGATTGGGTCCTCGTCCAGGCACTTCTTAGCGATCGTGTAGAGCCGGCCCTTGACCCACAGGTGTTCCGCCCCCTCCGGTCCGCCGCCAGTGCCGAGGGCAGAGGGGGCCATCTCGATCTCGCCCGGCTCAATGGGAAGGTCTGTCAGGAAGTGCGAGCAGCTCCCGGACTGTCGGGCAAAGAACCGTAGTCCGCTCTTGGACATCTGCTTCGCGGTCAACAGGCCTCGGCAATCTGGCTCAAGACAGGCGACCTTCACCTTGGGGTGCCGGTAGAACACCGCCCAGTCGTCGTCATTGTTGACGTAGACCTCCCGTGGTCCGCCTCCGTCCGGAGGCTCAAGTAGCAGTCCTCGGACCCGAACTGGCTTTGTTGTGTCTCCTCGTGCGCTCATGGCACTGGTGTATACAGCCCCACCGACATATATTCCGAGTACTAAGGAGTTCGTGTCGCAGGCTGGCGGAATACTTCCTCTATGCGGCACACTTCAGTGCCCTCCTCTGAACCTTTGTGTCGCCGAGCCGCGGCCAAGATCATGCCATGACCATCATCCCGGTCGCACAGGAGTGGACGAAGTCGGCGACCAGGGAACCCAACTTGGCGCGGGTGCAGTGGGTGGCGGTCGGATGTCCATAGAACCGCAGCAGTTTCTGGTTCAGGCTCTTCAGGGGGACTCCTTCCGACAGGGGCACGTACACCATGGGCAGACGCCGGTGGTCCTCGGGAGTCTGGACGGTTCCGCGGGGGGATCGCCCTGCCGTGGTAGCGGCGGGCATAGGCGGTCGCGATTGTCGTCTTGCCCAGGGCTGGGGCGGTGTTGATGACAGCTGCTCCCCGGATGTGGTCTGCGTCATAGATACTGGACGCCATGATCTCGTCGAGCAGCTCGAAGGTGGGTGCGAGCTGCGGAGTTCGGATGGTGTTGGGGTTGGCGGTCCACACGCACCTGATGTCGTTGTAGTCCTTCAGCTCGTCATCGCTCAGGGTCCCCATCTGGGAACGCGACAAGAGGGGCGGGCGGTGGCCTTCGGCGTCGTCATCGTGGCCGTCGGTGCCGTCGCCAATGTCCTGGCGGTCTTCGGCCTGCGCGAGCGGGGCGAGAAGCAACGCCTGGCCGCTCAGGTGACCAAGTGCCGACAGCAGCGCCTGGGCCAGTGACGGCTCCGGCCGGCAGCGCACTCAGGAGGCTGAGCGCAGCCGAGTCGTCGGAAGAGACAGCTCGATGGCGCCGATGAGGTCCACGGACTTGGCGATGTTGGTGGCCGAGAGGTCCTCCATCGCCCTGGCGACGATGACGCGGTCCCGGTGGATCTCGCGGATCCTGACCCGGGCCCAGCCCTCCTCACCCGTCTGCGGATCGTCTTCCTCAAGGAGCCATTCCTCCGCCAGAATCCGCAGACCGATCTCGTCCAGGACCGCCTCGGCCTCATCGAGCTCCATGGCCTCGCCGCGCCGGACCCACAGCCGGTCATACGGGATGAACCGCCCGTCCGCACTCATCTTGATATAGCCCACGTGCTCGCCGTCCTCGCGACGCAGGTGGTCGAAGACGTCCTCAGGATCGGGCAGGCCTTCCGGTGGCGGGGCACTCATGCATGCCAGGTTATCGGGCTGGTGAACGCCGCCATGTCAGCGCAGGCCTGTCGCTTCCGATGTGGCCTGATCTGCCTCACGCCACGAGTGGCTGATAGCGCTGGCGAGCTGCCTCACCGGAGGTTCCGACCATATTTCCAATGGCCGCCCAGGACATCCCAGCATCCCGAGCACCTCTGATGGCATCAAGGACGTGTCGTTCGGCCTGGGCCTGTTCAGCAACTGCGTCTCGCAAGGCCGCTAATGCGGCCACGTCGACCTCATCGGCCTCGATTGGGTCGTAGTTCTCGAAGCGAGCAGCCAGCTCGTCGGCATGCGCCAGGATCTCGTCAACAGTACGGGGCATCGTCATCACCTCAGAAACTTCTCTCGGGCACGCATGGCGTGGACGATGACGATTGCTGTGATGCCTTGAATGTAGCCAATCTCGAGAACAAGGGCAGCCCGGTTGGCTCCCAGGAGCATGGTGAAACCATCTCCCATGTCCCAGGCCCGGATGGGGTGGTGATAGGCGTGAAGGATGTCGGCCTCGCTCAGGCCGTGCTTCAGCGCCGATCTGGCAATGATCGGATCGTCCACAGATCCAAGGTAACTTGCGATGTGCTGTGTGGTCGAGGGGTGTGGTCCCGGGGTGACGCTGGTGGATGCCACAGATGCCTTGGCTGCCATCGGCGTCGAGCGGGTCGCTCATGCGTGCCAGGCTGCCGGGCTGATGGGTGCCGCCACATCGGCGCAGGCCTGTCGCTTCTGCGGACTGGTGTCACGATTGGCGACTATTCGGGGTGGTGCGGCATCGGTCGGCAACCTCGTAGAGGTGACTTGGGGGCGTCTGTACTGGTCAGGGCTGGTTGCGGGAGGGGAGTGTGGCGGGGCGAGGTTGGTGGGCTCTGAAAAGTCGCCAATCGTGACACTCCGGTGGTGCGTGGGGCTGGGTGGACTGATCGAGAACGTACTTTCGCGCCGAGGACTGCGTTCTCCCACAGAACTCTCGGGTGGGGCCTCAGTCATCTGTGGGAATGTGCAGTCCTCGGCGCGTATCGCAGTCCCCGTATGAGGCTGGGATGCGCCGCTCTGACGCGGCCGGAACCGTCCGTCGCCCGGCCGTGGGCGGTTGTGCCACAGAGTCGGAGGTTCGCGCTGTGTTCACATGGCAGGCCTGTGTCACAGGTCACTGTCGGCTCCGGGAATGGACTGCGACCCACCAAGGTTGAGCCAGTCAGACTCAAGGTTGTATGCAGTCAAGTTGACAGAGCCTGACTCAATCACAATCCTGAGTGCATACGACTCAACCTGAAGGCGCCGGAACCTCCGGCCCTCACCTCGAACATCGACTGACAACACCTCAGCAACCACAAGGAGCACACCACATGGCACGCGCTGTCGGTATCGACCTGGGTACCACCAACTCTGCTATCGCCGTCCTCGAGGGTGGCGAGCCCACCATCATCCCGAACGCCGAGGGCGGTCGCACCACCCCCTCCGTCGTCGCCTTCTCCAAGTCCGGCGAGATCCTCGTCGGCGAGATCGCCAAGCGTCAGGCGGTCACCAACGTCGACCGCACCATCTCCTCGGTCAAGCGCCACATGGGCACCGACTGGTCCGTCGAGATCGACGACAAGAAGTACACCGCCCAGGAGATCAGCGCTCGCATCCTGGCCAAGCTCAAGGCCGACGCCGAGGCCTACCTGGGTGAGCCCGTCACCAACGCGGTCATCACCGTCCCGGCCTACTTCAACGACGCCGAGCGCCAGGCCACCAAGGAGGCCGGCACCATCGCGGGCCTGACCGTGGACCGCATCGTCAACGAGCCCACCGCCGCGGCCCTGGCCTACGGCCTGGACAAGGGCAAGGAGGACGAGCTCATCCTCGTCTTCGACCTCGGTGGCGGTACCTTCGACGTCTCCCTGCTCGAGGTCGGCAAGGACGACGACGGCTTCTCCACCATCCAGGTGCGCGCCACCAACGGTGACAACCGTCTGGGCGGTGACGACTGGGACGCCCGCATCGTCGACTGGCTGGTCAAGCAGGTCAAGAGCAAGGACGGCGTGGACCTGTCCAAGGACAAGATCGCCATGCAGCGTCTCAAGGACGCCGCCGAGCAGGCCAAGAAGGAGCTGTCCTCGGCGACCTCCACGAACATCAACCTGCAGTACCTCTCCATGAGCGAGTCCGGCCCCATCCACCTCGATGAGAAGCTCACCCGCTCCAACTTCCAGGAGATGACCGCGGACCTGCTCGAGCGCACCAAGATCCCCTTCCACAACGTCATCAAGGACGCCGGGGTCAAGGTCTCCGACATCGACCACGTGGTCCTCGTGGGCGGCTCCACCCGCATGCCCGCCGTCGCCGACGTGGTGCGCGAGCTGACCGGCAAGGACCCCAACAAGGGCGTCAACCCCGATGAGGTCGTCGCCGTCGGCGCGGCCCTCCAGGCCGGCGTCATCCAGGGCGACCGCAGCGACGTCCTGCTCATCGACGTCACGCCGCTGTCCCTGGGCATCGAGACCAAGGGCGGGGTCATGACCAAGCTCATCGAGCGCAACACGGCCATCCCGACCAAGCGCTCCGAGGTCTTCTCCACCGCCGAGGACAACCAGCCCTCCGTGCTCATCCAGGTCTACCAGGGCGAGCGCGAGTTCGCCCGGGACAACAAGCCGCTGGGCACCTTCGAGCTGACCGGTATCGCCCCGGCCCCCCGCGGCGTGCCCCAGATCGAGGTCTCCTTCGACATCGACGCCAACGGCATCGTCCACGTCTCGGCCAAGGACCGCGGCACCGGCAAGGAGCAGTCCATGACCATCTCCGGCGGCTCCGCCCTGCCCAAGGAGGACATCGACCGCATGGTCAAGGAGGCCGAGGCCCACGCCGAGGAGGACAAGAAGCGCCGCGAGGACGCCGAGACCCGCAACTCCGCCGAGCAGCAGGCCTACTCCATCGAGAAGCTCCTCAAGGACAACAAGGACAAGCTGCCCGAGGACGTCCACTCCGAGGTCTCCGAGGCCGTCGCCGACCTCAAGAAGGCCCTCGAGGGTGACGACATCGAGCCGGTCAAGACCGCTCAGGAGAAGCTGAACTCGGTGGCCCAGAAGGTCGGCGAGGCCCTCTACCAGGCCGACGCCGCCGCCCAGGCCGCGGGTGACGCCTCCGCCTCCTCGGCCGGCTCCACGTCCTCCGACGACGAGGACATCGTGGACGCCGAGATCGTCGACGACGAGGACTCCAAGTGACCTCGGCCGGCCCCACCCCCGAGAACGAGGGCATCGACCCCGAGCTCCAGGCGGCCGTCGAGTCGGCCTTCGAGGAGGTGCCCGACGACGTCCGTGAAGGACTCGCCCAGGGCTCGCCCGAGGGCGCGGCCGGCCAGGCCGACGCCGCCTCCGATGAGGCGGCGGGGGAGGACCCCCTGGCCCAGGCTCAGGCCCAGGCCGCTCAGGCGGCCGACGACCTGGCCCGGGCCCGGGCGGACCTCTACAACCTCCAGCAGGAGTACCAGGGGTTCGTGCGCCGCTCCCGTGAGGGCGCGGCCTCCCACCGGGACGCCGGTGCCGCCGGCGTCGTCGAGGCCCTCATCCCGGTCCTCGACGAGATCGAGCTGGCCCGCCAGCACGGCGACCTGACCGGCACCTTCGAGACCACGGCCGGCAAGCTCGAGTCGATCCTGGCCGAGAAGTACTCCCTGGAGCGCTTCGGCGCCGTGGGTGAGGTCTTCGACCCCACGCTGCACGAGGCCCTCATGGCCACCGGGAGTCCAGCGAGGTCACCGAGCCCACCATCGCCGCGGTCCTCCAGCCCGGATACCGCCTGGGTGAGCGCGTCGTGCGCGCCGCCCGCGTCCAGGTCGCCAACCCGGCCTGATACCCACCGCACCACACACCCCGGCCCGACGGCGGACCCGAGCCAGCAGCTCTGGCGGGTCTGAGTCCGCCGTCGGGCCGGCAGATGCATCAGGACGCCCCAGGCCCCAGGGCCGCGGCGCCGTCCACCCCCATCTACAGCTTCAGCAAGGAAACCCCACGATCACCCAGATAAGGAGGCGGTGACGCGACCATGGCCAGTCAGGACTGGATGACCAAGGACTTCTACGCGGTCCTCGGCGTGAGTAAGGACGCCGACGCCGCCGCAATCAAGAAGGCCTACCGCACACTCGCGAAAGAAGTACCACCCCGACCGCAACCCTCGACGACGCCGCGGCGGCCGAGAAGTTCAAGGAGATCGGCGAGGCCTACGCGGTCCTGTCCGACGAGGCCGAGCGCAAGCAGTACGACGCGATCCGCTCGATGGCCGGAGGCGGCGCCCGCTTCCAGGCCGGTGGCCCGGGAGGGGCCGGCGGCGCCGGCTTCGAGGACATCTTCTCCTCCATGTTCGGCGGTCAGGGAGGCGGCGTCCGCTTCGAGACCGGCGGCGGCGCCCAGCCCGACCTCGACGACCTGCTGCGCATGTTCGGCGGCACCCCCAGCCCCACCCTGCTCCGGTGGCCGCCCCGGCCCCTTCGGCTTTCGGCGGCTTCGGCTCCCAGCCCCAGCCGCAGAAGGGCGCCGACGTCCTGACCTCAGCGACGCTGGACCTGCGCGACGCCGTCGCCGGTACCACCGTGGAGCTGACCGCGGACGGGCGCACCATGAAGGTCCGCATCCCGGCCGGCGTGCGCGACGGCCAGAAGATCCGCCTGCGCGGCAAGGGCCGAGCCGGCCTGAACGGCGGCGAGAACGGCGACATGGTGGTGACCATCAGCATCAAGAAGCACCCCGTGTACTCGGTCGACCCGGTCGATGGCGCCAACCTGCGCATGGATCTGCCGGTCACGCTGCGCGAGGCCGCCCTGGGGGCCACGGTCGAGGTCCCGCTGCTCGACGGCGGCACCTCCAAGATCAAGATCAAGCCCGGCACCCCCTCGGGCACCGTCATGCGCCTGCGCGGCAAGGGCGCCACCACCGGAAGAAGACCGGCGACCTGCTGGTGACCATCCAGGTGGCCGTGCCCAGAAAGCTCTCCAAGGCCGCCAAGGAGGCCCTTGAGGCCTTCGATGAGGCCATGGGTGACACTGACCCGCGGGCCACCCTCATGGAGGAGGCGGCGACATGAGCCGGCACCGGGCCGGGCAGGGCCTGGGGTACCTGGCCGACGACGCGGCCGAGCGCGCGGTCTACGTGGTCTCGGTGGCGGCCGAGCTCGCCGGGATGCACCCCCAGACCCTGCGCCAGTACGACCGGCTCGGACTGGTCAGCCCCGCCCGGACCCGCGGGCGGGGCCGGCGCTACTCCCACCGCGACGTCGAGCGCCTGCGTCGCATCCAGTCCCTGTCCCAGGAGGGCATCAACCTCGAGGGCATCCGCCGCATCCTCGCCCTGGAGGCCCGCGTGGAGGAGCTGGAGACCGACAACGCCCGTATGCGCAGCCGCGAGGCCGTCGTCCAGCGGATCTTCGCGGCGGCGGCCGACGGCGAGGTCCAGGTCGTCGCCCCCGGCCGCCAGGGCCGTGGACCCGCCGCGCGCCACCCCGAGGCGGGGCGCGCACGCGCCGCCGGTACAGCGGGAGGCGCGAGCACTGCTTTGGTGCCCGTGCGCCGGTGGCACTGACTGACACCGACTGGCACCGACTGGCACCGACTGGGACTGTTGAGCGCCGGCGGGCAATGATGAGCGCCGAGGGTCCTGGACGCAGGCACTCCTACGGCGCTGATGCGGCACTGAGCCCATCGGCCGCTGCGGCGGAACAGGCGGCCGGCCCCGCGCATCATTCTCCGGGCGGATGCAGCCGATCTTCAACCGCCCGTAAGGTTCCGCCCATGCGGATGACGACCTCCTTCACCGGTTCGCGGGGCGTGCGCTACCCCGCCCCTGACGTGGCCCGTGGCTTCATGCTCCTGCTCATCGCGGTCGCCAATGTTCCGTCGTGGAACACGATGCCGACCGGGGCCGAGCCTCCGGTGTCCTCCGTTGACGGCTGGTGGTTGTTCGTCCGCACGCTGGTGGTGGACCACCGGGCCTACCCGCTGTTCGCGATGCTCTTCGGCTTCGGGCTCATGACCATGATCAACCGGCGCATCGCTGCCGGGACCCAGGGCTACCTCGCCTCCCTTCCCGGCGCGCCGGAGGGCCGCGAGCCGATGCCGCACGAGGCGGCCTGGGCCCGCGAGATGGCCACCATTGACGCCTACCGCCTGGTACGTCGTCGCGGCTGGTGGATGCTCCTGATCGGATTCGTCCACGGCCTCGTCTTCCCCGGCGACATCATCGGCGCCTATGGGCTGGTCGCCGTCCTCCTGGCCAACCTGCTGGCCCGCAAGAACTACACGGTGCTCTACCTCATCGCGGGCGTCATCTCCGTGCTGGCCCTGGCGACGTATCTGGCCTCCGGGACCCTGTCGGGCGGCGACACCCTGACGGCCTCCGGGGAGCAGTCGGTCTCGCTGACAGCGGCACTGCTCTGGGTCGTCACCAATGCCCTGCAGTGGGCCGTGCTGCTGGTCGTGCAGATCCTCATCGCCCTCATCGTCCCCGCCGCGGTGATCGGTGCCCGCCTGGCCGACACCGACCTCCTCACCCATCCGGAGCGGCACCGTCGCCTGCTGATCTCCGTGGGCCTGGGTGGTCTGACGCTGGGGGCGCTCGCGGCGCTCCACGGCGCGCTGACGTTGGTGACGTCGATGGAGCGCTGGCCGACGGACTTCGCCACCACGGAGTTCTTCGGCCTGGCCGGCGCCTGCGGCTGGCTGGCACTGCTGGTGCTGTATGCCGGAGGGCCCAGTCCGGACGGCCGGCTGACGGGGCTGCGCCGACTGGCCTCCGCCGTCGGCCGCCGCTCCATGACCGTCTACCTGAGCCAGACGATCCTGTTCGGCATCATCTTCGGCGTCGTTCCGCTCCTGGTGACGGGCAGGCGCCTGTGGATGGGGCAGGCCGCGGCCGCCCTCGTCGCCCTGGGCGTCTGGCTGGCGTGCGTGGTCCTGTGTCTCCTGCTGGAGCGCGGCGGTCATGCCGGACCCTTCGAGACCCTGCTGCGCACCGCCGTCGCGCGCAGTGAGCGCAGGAGGACGACGCCGCCGCCCGCCGTCTGGCCCGGGACCGCAGCCGGCCCCCTGAGCCGGCCCGACCAGGGGCCGTCCACCGGAAGAATGGCCGGGCGTCAGGCTCCTCCTTTCGGTGGAGACGATCTCGGCGCTTAAGGCGGACGCCGCGGAACCACTGGATTTCATACGGTCGAGTCATGAACACGACGACTTCCTCCGCGACCTCATTCACTGGTTCCCGCGGCCTGCGCTACCCCGCCCCCGACGTCGCCCGCGGCTTCATGCTGCTGCTCATCGCCCTGGCCAATGTGGGGTCGTGGGTGGCAGGCCCCGAGGGCCGTGCGACATCGACCGCCGACAGGACCTGGGCCTTCATGAGTGCCCTGTTCATCGACCAGCGCGCCTACCCGCTGTTCGCACTGCTCTTCGGCTTCGGGCTGGCCACCATGGTCAACCGGCGCATGGCATCGGGCATCGACACCTACTGCCAGCAGTTGACCGGAGGGCTCCGGGCGCCGTCGGCGGCTGAGCTCGACCAGGCTCGGGAGCAGGCCGCCATCGACGCCCGCCGCCTCGTGCGGCGCCGCGGCCTGTGGATGGTCCTGTTCGGGCTCATCCACGGAGCCTTCTTCCCCTCGGAGATCATCGGCACCTACGGCATCGTCGCCGTCGTCTTCGCCGGGTGGTTCGCCCACAAGCACCACAAGCGCCAGCTGGCGGTGTGCGCCCTCGTTCTTCTGTCCCAGTTCGTGCCGGTGGTCCTGGTCATGCTCTTTGGTTCCGGCGGTGAAGCGGCCGGCTCTGCCCCGGTGGCGGCACCCACGGGAGCAGGTGAGTCCATGGCCTCAGCGCTTCCCTGGTTCGTGACCAACGTGTTCGGGTGGTTCTTCACCGCTCTGAGTGCGGCCTTCACCACGATGATTCTTCCCGCCGCCTTCCTCGGTGCCCGCCTGGCCGACACCGACCTCATCGCCCACCCCGAGCGCCACCGCGGCCTGCTGACGGTGGCCGGGATCGGTGGTCTGGCCCTGGGGGCGCTCGGTGCGCTTCACCAGCTCCTGGTCCCGCTCACCAGCGCTCAGCCCTGGGCGGCCGACTCCGACCCTGATCATGGTCCTGGGCCTGGCCGGGGGCTGCGGCTGGCTCGCCGTCCTGGCCCTCTACGCCGGCGGGCCGACGGCGGACAACCGGCTGACCGGCCTCAGGCGGCTGCTGTCCAACGTGGGGCGCCGCTCCACGACCGCCTACCTGTCTCAGACGGCCATGTTCGCCGGCATCTTCGTCATCGCGCCGCGACTGACCGGGAGGTCCGTGTCGCCGGGGTTGGCGGCATCCGCAGCGGTGGCGGTGATGGTCTGGCTGACGACCGTGGTCCTGTGCGCGGTGCTTGAGCGGCTCGGCATGCCCGGTCCCTTCGAGTCCCTCCTGCGCATCGCCGTCGCTCGCAGCGAGCGCAGCCGCACGAACCCGTTCCCCCAGCAGGTCCCCCACGCACGGCCCACTCCCGCCAGCCGACGGCGCCCCAGTGCCCCTCGCCCCGTCGGGTGCGCAGGTCCCCAGCGCCCCGGTTACCCGCCGGGAGCCTGAGAGCGGGGCGGGTGACCCGACTGCCATCGCGAGAGGGAAGAGCCCTGGTCCTCGGGAGGAGGACCAGGGCTCAGTCCCATCCTCCCGGGAGGAGAGGATCGACCCGTCACGATGGCTCCCGGCGGCGGAGGTGTCCCCTGGCTGCCACCCTCTAGCGTGGAGGGCATGAGACTTTGCGACGTCATTCACCGGTGCTCGAGGGTGCGCTATCCGCCCCGGACGTGGCCCGTGGCTTCATGCTCCTGTTCATCGCCCTGGCCAACGTCCCCTTCTGGACCGATGTGACGCACGCTTTCCGCCCCATCTGATGCGGTCGACACGGCATGGCTGTGGGTGCGCTCCCTCCTGATCGACTCGCGGGCCTACCCGCTGTTCGCGATGCTCTTCGGCTTCGGACTGGTCACCATGGTCAACCGGCGCATCGCCTCCGGTGCCTCCTCCTATCTCAGCTCCCTGCCCGGCGTGGAGGCCGGCCGTGAGCCGACGTCGCAGGAGGCGGCCTGGGCCCGTGAGCAGGCCACCGTCGACGCCCGTCGCCTGGTGCGGCGTCGGGGCCTGTGGATGATCCTCTTCGGCGCCGTACACGCCCTGCTCTTCTCCGGTGACATCATCGGCCCCTACGGCCTGGTCGCCGTCATCTTCGCCGGCTGGATCGCCCGCAAGCACTGGAAACGGGCCGTGGCCTTCTGCGCCGTCGTCGTTGTTGCCGGCGCCGTCACGTTCCTCAACATGGGCAGCTTCCTGGCCTCCCAGGGGGCCGCCTCGGCGACGGACGCGCATCAGGGGGCCGGCGCCTCGACCGATACGGTCCTGTCCTACGTCTCCGACGGACTCCTGGCCTGGGGTGGAAGCCTGGTCTCGGCGCTGTTCTTCTCCATGATCGTTCCGGCGATGTTCCTCGGCGCCCGGCTGGCCGACACCAACCTCATCTCCCATCCCGAGCGCCACCGCCGGCTCCTGGTCGCCGTCGGCCTGGGCGGTCTGGGGCTCGGTGCCGCGGGCGGTATCGGGTTCGCCGTGTGGGCCGCCGGTGGACACCTGGCTGTCTGGACCATGCCCCTTCACTCGCTCACGGGCGTGGCCGGGGCCTGCGGCTGGCTGGCACTGTTGGCCCTGTACGCCGGTGGGCCGCGGCCGGATGGTCGGCTGACGGGGCTACGTCGGCTCGCCTCCACCGTGGGGCGCCGCTCCATGACGGCCTACCTCAGCCAGACCCTCCTCTTCGCCATCATCTTCATGGCCCTGCCCGCCCTGACCGGGTATCGAGCTCCACCTGGGCGAGGCCCGGGCCGCAGGGATCGCGCTGGCGGTCTGGCTGGCGACGGTCGGGTCTGTGCGCCGCCCTGGAGCGCGGCGGTCACGCCGGTCCCCTTCGAGACCCTGCTGCGCACCGCCGTCGCCCGCAGCGAGCGCCGGCGCCGGCCGGCGGCCCTCCTGCCCCTGCGACCCCGGCCTCACCGGTGGGCACCTCCAGCACCTACGACCTGGTGCGCTGAGACCCCGGAGCACAGGTAGGCGCCCAGGACGATGGGGAGGACTTCCCCGCGTGACCTGGCGGTGCCTGTCCCACGGCGTCCTTCAGGATCCTGTATGGTGGGACGGCCCGATGACCGCCTTCAGGGCGCGTCATCGCACCATGTCCTGAGGACTGTGAGTCACCCTCGCAGAACGTGAGGGGTCGACCTGAGCGTTTCACAGGGGCATCGTTGACACGGTAGCCTGCCTGCGTCCCCAACTCTGAAGGAAGCGAACAGTCCCTCATGACTCAGCCCCCAACCCCTGGTCAGCCCTTCTACCAGCAGCAGCCCTCGGCGCCCTCGGCTCCGGTCCCGGGGCAGCCCCTACCCGCCCCAGCAGCAGTTCCAGGGCGCGCCCGGTGCCCCTGCCGCTCCTGGTGCGCCTGGCGCCCCGGCCAGCCCTTCCCGCAGGCTCCGGCGGGGACAGCTTCATGGGCAACCTCTTCGACACCGCCAAGCCCTTCGCCGAGAAGTTCGGCAAGGTGTTCTTCTACATCGCTGCCAGCGCTCTGGTCGCGAGCGTGGCTGTACATCGGCTTACAACGCCGGTGACTCTCGCCGGTGACATCGACATCGAGTCGGGCAGAGCCGGGCTTCAGCGTTCGGCACGTTCGTTCTCGACCTGGTCTTCAACGCCCCTCTGGACCTTCGCCGCAGATCGGCCTCGTCCGCCTCTTCATCGAGCTGGTCATCAACTCCGGCAAGAAGAACTAAGTCGCTGCCCGGCGGAGTCTCGTCTCCGCCGCAGCCAGCTGCTCGACCCTGACGGTCGCCGGCCCGCGTGGCCGGCGACCGTCAGTCGTTGGAGCCGGCTGCGCTCGAGTCGTCCTCGGCCCTGCCCCACCGGCAGCTCGAGGACGGCCGTCAGTCCCGCCGTCGGGGTTGGCGCTCAGATGCAGCTCGCCGCCGTGCGCGGTGGCCACCGCCGTCACGATGGCCAGGCCCAGCCCGTGCCCGGAGCCCCGGGTCCGCCCTCGCCCCTCGCCACGCACGAAGGGCTCGCGCAGGGACTCCACGCTCTCGGCCGCCACGACGGGGCCCTCGTTGCGGATCGTCAGGCGCACGCCGTCGTCCAGACGCGCCATGCCCACGGTGATGCGCCCGCCCTCGACGTTGTAGCGGGCCGCATTGCGCAGCAGGTTGGAGACGCTCTGACGCAGCAGCACCGGGTCGCCGGGGACCCGGGCGGGCAGCAGGTGGGTGGAGACGTGAAGCCCGTGCTCAGCGACCTCCGGAGCGATGAGGCCCAGGGCGTCACGGACCGTGGCCTCCATGTCCACGTCCTCGACGGCCAGCTTGCCGGACTGGGCGTCGGCCAGGTCCAGCAGGGCGTCGATCGTCTCCCGGTTGGCGCGGTTGGTCTCCAGCACCCGGGTCAGCACCCGGCGCAGGTCCTCGGCCGAGGCCTGCGGGTCGGACAGGGCGACGTCGATCATCGTCTGCGTGGTGGCCAGGGGCGTGCGCAGCTCGTGGGAGGCGTTGGCCGCGAACCGGCGGTGGACGGAGAAGGACCGCTCCAGGGAGGCCAGCATGTTGTCGAAGGTGTCCGCCAGGTCGTGGATCTCGTCGCGCGGGCCGGACAGGTCCAGCCGCTGACTGAGGTCGCCCGAGGCGGCGCGCTTGGCGGCCGCATTCATCGAGGACAGCGGCTGCAGCATCCGCCCCGCCAGGATCCATCCGACGGTCCCGGAGAGCACCACGAGCAACGCCAGCGCGCCGACGGCCGAGCGCATGATGCTGCTGAGCAGATCGAACAGGTTCGTGTCCACCTTGGCGGCCTCGCCGACCTGCGAGACCGGCACGGCGGCGGTCTCCCGACCGGGTCGCCGATCTGGATGCTCAGCGTGACGTAGCGCGTGTAGAAGTAGACCAGGGCGATGAGGACCACGCCGGCGGCCGTCACCATCCCGGCGTAGGTCAGGGTCAGACGGGCCCGGATACTCAGGTGCCGGGCGCGACGCAAGTGCTCCGGGCGACCCGGCCGGGCGGCGTGGGCCTCCCTATCGGCGCCGGGCCGCGCCGCGTCGTCGACCCGGGTCCCCGGCATGCCCGCCTGCCCGCTCATGCGCTGAACCTGTAGCCCGCGCCGGGGACCGTCTGGATCACGCGCGGCTCACCGAGCTTGCGACGCAGGTGGGAGATCGTCACCCGCGTGGAGTTGGTGAAGGGGTCGGCGTTGGCGTCCCAGGCCTTCTCCAGGAGCGTCTCGGCGCTGAGGACCCCGCCCTCGGCCTCCATGAGGACCTGAAGGACCGCGAACTCCTTGGGGCTGAGGTGAATGAAGTGCCCGTCCCGGTAGACCTCCCGGCGGAAGGGATCCAGGCGCACCCCGTGGGCCTCGAGGACCGGGGTGCGCGCCGGCTGGCTGCGTCGCCCCAGGGCCCGCAGCCGGGCCACCAGCTCGGGGAACTCGAAGGGCTTGGTGAGGTAGTCGTCCGCCCCCAGCTCGAAACCGCCCACGCGCGCGTCCAGCGTCCGGGACGCAGTGAGCATGAGGACCCGCGTGCTGGGGTGGTCGCGCACCACCCGCCGGCAGACCTCGTCGCCGTGGACCACGGGCAGGTCCCGGTCCAGGACGATGATGTCGTAGTCGTTGACCGCCACCTGCTCCAGGGCGCTGGCCCCGTCGCCGACGACGTCCACGGCCATCGCCTCACGCCGCAGCCCGGTGGCGATGGCCTCAGCCAGGTACTCCTCATCCTCCACGACGAGCACGCGCATCGCCCTGCCTCCTTCACTGTGGATTCTTTCGGCTGGTCCCTCAGCGAACCAGCCCCTGTGTTGCCACAACATAAGCGAATTTGTGAACCCCGTGGCAACACCGCTCCCGGTTGGCTGTTCCCCGAACGAACGGACGCCACCGCGTCCCGACCCACGTGAGCCGAAAGGACCCTCTCCCATGAAGCAGCCCCTCAACACCCGGATCCTCACCCGCGCCGCCACAGTGCTGACCTGCGCCGTGTGCGCCGTCGGCCTCATGACCGGATGCTCCCAGGGCTCGAAGGCGGACTCGGCCGCCTCCGCCTCCGCCACCAGCGGAGACGACTACCTGCTCAAGATGGCCAAGTGCATGCGCGACAAGGGCATCGACGTCTCCGACCCCGACGCCAACGGCAACGTGCAGTTCCCCGACAACGAGGCCGCCACCAAGGCCGCCCAGGAGTGCGAGCAGATCGTCGGCCCCGCCCCCGGCACCGAGGACCTCGCCAAGCCCGAGACGCAGCAGGACCTGGTCAAGGCCGCCGAGTGCCTGCGCAAGGAGGGCTACGACGTGCCCGACCCCGAGGCCGGCAAGGGCATCCAGATCAACGGTGACATCCCCCAGGACGTCATGAACAAGTGCTTCTCCCAGGTCGGGAGCAAGTGACACCGCGCCCTTGCAGGGCGCCACCAGACCACAGGCTCGCGCGGCCAGGCCGCCGCGCAGACACACTCAGACAGGCAGACACATGGATCAGACCACCACCTCCACGCAGGCCGACGACGGCTCGACCGGCACCGCGGACAAGCCGGGCACGGCCCACCGCACCCGACGCCGGGCCTTCCTGGCCATGGGGCCGCCGCGATCCTGGCGGCGGGCGCTGGTGCGAGCGCCTTCGCCTCCAGGTCGGGCCCCTTCGCGGCCAAGGCCAAGCCGACGACGTCGACCTTCAGCGGCGCCACCGACACCATCACCAAGGGCGACCTCCAGGGGCAGACCTCCGTGTCCGGGACCCTGCGCTACTCCGACTCGCGCAAGTTCAAGTCGGGCTTCGAGGGTGTTCTCATCCAGGTGCCGGCCTCCGGGACCGTCCTGACCCAGGGCGACGTCCTCTACCGCACCGGCAACGAGACCGCCTACCTCATGCGCGGCAACCTGCCCGCCTGGCGCAGCTTCGAGGCCGGCATGGAGGACGGCGAGGACGTCCGCCAGCTCGAGACGGCCCTGAGAGACCTGGGGTACTTCGACTACGAGCTCGACGACCACTTCAGCTGGGCCACCACCAGCGCCATCCTGAAGTGGCAGAAGGACCTCGACCTGCCCCGGACCGGGACCATCCCACTGGGACGGATCGTCTTCACCCCCGGGGACCTGCGCGTGGGGACGGTCACCGCCCGCGTGGGGGACCGCGTCGCCGCCGACACCGAGCTCTTCGACGTCACCTCCACCACCCAGGTGGTCGACGCCAACATCAAGCTCTCCGACCAGAAGCTCGCCGTCGTCGGCACCGCCGTGACCATCAAGCTGCCCGACGCCAAGAAGACCGCCGGGAAGATCACCTCCGTGGGCACCCCCACCGAGAAGTCCTCCGGCTCCGGGTCCGGCGCCGGCTCCGGCTCGGGTGAGTCCAAGGAGCGAGTCATCCCCATCACCGTCACCCTCACCGACGCCTCGGCGACCACCAACTTCCAGGAGGTCTCCGTCACCGTCGACCCTGCCCAGCGAGAAGCGCACGGGCGTCCTGTCGGTGCCGGTCGGGGCCCTGCTGGCCCTGAGCGCCGACCAGTACGGCGTCGAGATCGTCGAGGCCGGCGGCACCACCCGCAAGGTGCCGGTCACCATCGGGCTGTTCGCCGGCGGGCGCGTGGAGATCTCCGGCGAAGGACATCTCCGAGGGACAGCGAGTGGTGGTGCCGCAGACATGAGCCGCATCCTGTCTCTGCGCGACGTGAAGCGCACCTACGGGGAGCCGCCCGTGGCCGCCTGCGCGGGCGTGAGCCTGGAGATCGACGACGGCGAGTTCGTCGCCATCGTCGGCCCCTCGGGCTCGGGCAAGTCCACGCTCCTCAACCTCATCGGCACCCTGGACCGGCCCAGCTCCGGCACCGTCGAGATCGACGGCGTCGACGTCGGCTCCCTGTCCGACGCCAAGCTCTCGGCCCTGCGGGCCAGCCGCATCGGCTTCGTCTTCCAGCAGTTCCACCTGGCAGACGGCGTCAACGCGGTGGACAACGTCGCCGACGGCCTGCTCTACAGCGGGGTCCCCGCTCCGAGCGGCGCCGGCGCCCGGGCCGCCCTGGAGCGCGTCGGCCTGGCCCACCGGCTCGACCACCGCCCCCACCAGATGAGCGGCGGCGAGCGCCAGCGGGTGGCCATCGCCCGGGCCGTCGTCGGCGAGCCCCCGCTGCTGCTGGCCGACGAGCCCACCGGGAACCTCGACTCCACCTCCGGGGCCTCGATCGTCGAGCTCCTCCACGAGCTCCACGCCCAAGGCACCACGATCATCGTCATCACCCACGACAACGAGCTGGCCGCCCAGCTCCCCAGGCAGATCGCCATCCGCGACGGCCGCATCGTGGGGGACTCAAGCCTGAAGGAGATCGTCCATGACGACGTCTACGCACCGGCGTGACCGGTCCGCGGCCGAGCGGGCCGGCCGCGCCCCGGCCCGGCGGATCCAGCGCTCGCGGCTGCGTCTGGCCGACGTGCTGCGCCTGGGAGGCACCGGCATCAGGGCCCGCCCCACCCGCGCCTTCCTGTCCGCACTGGGGATCGCCATCGGTATCGCCGCCATGATCTCGGTGGTGGGCATCTCGGCCTCCAGCCGCGCCCAGCTCTCCGCCCAGCTCGACTCCCTGGGGACCAACCTGCTGACGGCCACCGCCGGCCAGGACCTGTTCGGCAACTCCTCCTCCCTGCCGCAGGACAGCGTCGGCAAGGTCCGCCTCATCGACAACGTCCAGAGCGCCTCGAGCACCGGGCTGGTCAAGAACTCGCTGGTTTACCGCACTCCGCTCATCGACAAGAACGCCTCCGGCGGCATCACCACCCTGGCCGCGGACAAGTCGCTGCTCGACGTCGTGGCCGGACAGGTGGACAAGGGCGCCTGGCTCAACGAGGCCACCAGCAAGTACCCGGCCACGGTCCTGGGGCAGACGGCGGCCCAGCGCCTCGGCGTCGTCTCACCGGGAACCAAGGTGTGGATCGGCGGGAACTGGTTCACCGTGGTCGGCATCCTCAGCCGGTGGTGCTGGCCCCGAGCTCAACAACGCCGCCCTCATCGGTCAGGGCGTGGCCAGCGACCTGCTGGGGCACGACGCCAAGCCGACGACGGTCTACACGCGCAGCCAGGACGCCGCCGTCCCCACGGTGCGCAGCTGCTGGCGCCGTCGATCTCGCCGCAGGCCCCCAATGAGGTCAAGGTCTCGCGCCCCTCGGACGCGCTGGAGGCCAAGAACGCGGCCGACAAGGCCTTCACCGGTCTGCTGCTGGGCGTGGGCTCGATCGCCCTGCTCGTCGGCGGTATCGGGGTGGCCAACACGATGATTATCTCAGTGCTCGAGCGCCGTCGGGAGATCGGACTGAGGCGGTCCCTGGGGGCGATGCGCGGACACATCCTCGTGCAGTTCATGACCGAGGCGCTGCTGTTGGCCTCCCTGGGCGGTGCCCTGGGGTGCATCATCGGGATCGGGGTGACCGCCGGGATGTCGGCCGCCAACGGCTGGCCCTTCAGCCCTGCCGGTGATCGCCGTCGTCGGCGGTCTGGGAGTCACCATCGCCATCGGCGCCCCTGGCCGGCGTGTACCCGGCCGTTCGGGCCTCCCGCACTCCTCCGACCGCCGCGCTCAACGCGCAGTAGGCGAGCGCCGACAGCCTGAGGGGAGGCGGATGAGACGTCCCGGTGGGAGACGGCTGGGCCCTCGCGGTGGCGGCACCGGACTGTGGCGGCCGGTGCTTGAAAAGAGATGGGGAGAGCCCAGCTGGCTGGGAACGCGTGAGGGCCCCGCACTGAATGGTGCGGGGCCCTCACCCTGCGATCAGAAGACCGCGGTGCCTGTGGGTAGGCAGGCTCTCAGCCGGGTCACTCTGTGCCGAGCTTGCCGTCGACGGCGTCGCGGGCGGCGTCGATCTTGTCGTCGTACTTGCCGCCGGTCGCCTTCTTGGCAGCACCGGCTGCGGCGTCCAGCGCCTTGTCGCTGATCGCCCTCGGCCTTGTCGGAGCTGAGAGCGTCACCGGCCTTCTTCGCCAGGTCATCAAGTCCCATCTGTGTCTCCTTCCGTCGGGTGGCCAGACGTCGGATGACGACGGCCTCGGCTGAATAGTGCCAGGTTTGCGCACCCGCGTCATCTGAGGGCGGCTCGGCCCCTGGGCTGCGGCCAGGGGCAACTGACGCGGCGGGGACTTTCTCTTGCGGCCGGGGTCTGCGTGAGGGGACACTCCACGCAGCCGGGGACTTTTTCCTGCAGCCGGGGCATTCGACGCCGTCGGGGACCGGAATCCTGTCACCCGAACGCGCAGGACGCCCCGCAGGGACGTATCCGCACCCCGACGCGCGCAATGTCCCCGGCCATTCTGCTGGGGCACCAGTGGCGGCGGGCTTCACCACTGCCAGGTGGGGCGGGCGGGGAGCCTGCGGCGTCGGCCAGAGGACGGCCTCGCGCACGCGGCGGGTCAGGAGGACAGGACGAGCCGGTAGGAGTCCCTCGACCATGGCGGTGGCCTCGTCCGCGCGGTAGTCGGGCTGGTGAGGTCGATGCTCACCCAGTGCCGCTTGGACTGGTGGAAGCCCGGCTCCACCCACTCGAAAGGTGGCCCTGCACGGCGACGACGTCCTCGGGGTCGAGCTTGACGTTGGCCAGGAGGCGGCCGTCGGTGTGGGGATGAGCAGCAGGAAGAGGCGAGGGGCCCACCGAGGCGACAGGGATGTCCCACTCGGGCTTGTGCCCCGCCCAGGCGCCGGGCAGCGTGGCCGCCTTGGCCAGGAGCTCGTCGCGCCGGGCAGCCACGGTGGCCTCGTCGACGCGCGTGGAGGACCCGTCGGGGCGAGGGCTGCGGCGGAGCGGTGCGGTCATCGACGTCGAGCCTACGTCCTCCCCGTGGCTGGGGGACATGGCGCGCGGCGGGTGCAGGAACGTCCGCCAGGGGACATCCTGCGCGGCGGGTGCGGAAATCTCCCGGCGGGCGTCCTGCGCGTGCGGGGACGGGATTGCTGTCCCCGACGGCGTCGAATGCCCCGGCTGGAAGGAAAAAGTCCCCTGGCCGCGTGGAGTCCCCCCCCGCAGCTCGGAAAGTCCCGGCGTGGGTGTCTCAGGAATAGTCCCGACGGCGAGGACTGGCGGCGGGAGGGGCGCCGGTGACGCGTACTGGGCGGGTCAGTCCGACACGACCTCCAGGAGCTCTCCGACCGAGCACCCCAAGGCCTCGCAGATGGCGCAGAGTGTGGAGTAGCGAATGGCCTTGGCGCGGTCGTTCTTGAGCACGGAGAGGTTGACGGTGGTGACCCCGACCTTCTCGGAGAGCTCCACGAGCGTCATCCCACGGGCGGCCAGCAGCTCATCGAGGTGGCAGACGACGCGACTCACACGAGCCCCTCGGTCTCCTCGCGCAGCACGGTGTTCTCCGCGGCCAGCCTGCCGGCGCGCTGGTAGATCCGGTGCAGGGCGAGCAGCAGGTGCATGGCGAGGATGAGGATGATGATGCTCTTGAGGGTCGGGATGTCGTTGCCGGTGGGGATGAACCCGGTCAGCTCTCCGTCTGCTCGGGCGCCGGTGAGGTACTCGTCCGAGATCGCCATGCCTGAGATGTGCAGCGTTAAGGTGCTCGGCTGCTGTCCCAGGAGCAGCCAGAACAGGTGGCCGCCCCGAGTGAAGAGGTGGTCGACGAATCCTGTTCGGTTCGGGCGGATCGCGGCGATGAACCGGACGAAGGCCACGGCGCAGGCCGCGATGAGGAGGAGGTGGATGACGATAACCAGGCCGACGAGGAACCGCGCGCCGCCGGACATCCCATGCAGAATCCCGTGGCTCACCGAGTAGCCACCGAGCATCTCCATCGTCGCGTGCTTGAAGGACAACTGCTGGTCCAAGGCGGGGTCGCTGTCGGTGAACTCCAGCAGCAGTCCGCGGCCGTCGATGAGGCCCCACAGGTTAGAGCCGAGCATGTAGAAGGGGGACAGGCACAGCAGGAACACCAGGAATGAGGTGAAGGCCAGGCTGCCGGTGCCGACGCCGGCGTCGGCACCGGGGGTGGCTCCGGCGTCATCCGTTGGGGACTGGTCGGCGGTCATCCCGCCGTCGAGGTCGGCGTCGGGGGTGGCGTCCGAGTCGGCTTCAGTGCTGGTCGTCATGATGACACTCCATATCGATTATCGATGCATCGATAGTCGATATGGTGCGCTTGAGGTTCGCCCGTGTCAAGCATTCATCCGGGGTGGGGTTCTGTCATTCAGCCATTGCCGACGGCGTCAGGTGGAGGTTGTGCGCACCGCCGGGGAGGTGGTGTGCGGTGGGGGGCATTGCACGCGATGGGAGACGTTGCGCGCGGTCGGGTGCGGAAACTTCCGGCCGGGGACATCGTGCGCGTGCAGGGACGGGATTGCTGTCCCCGACGGCGTCGAATGCCCCCGGCCGCGTGGCTTGTCCCCTCCCACGCAGGCCCCGGCCGGAGTGACACGCGCGGTGCTCAGTGGATCGTCTCGAGGATGGTTGTCTTCAGCTCATCGATGGACTGACCGCTGGAACCGGCGTTGACGGAGATGATGGCGTACTTTCCCTTCTCCTTGGTGGGGGTTGCGATGAGGGCGCCGTTGATCGTCTGGCCCCCGATGTTCGCGGTGTAGTTGAGCACGGCCGCCTCGCCATTGGCGGTCTGCTCGGTGGAGTAGCTGGTCGAGGTCGCTCGGGGATCGAGGTGAGGGCAGGGGCTCAGCTCGGCCTCGGTCGAGGGCTTGGTGGCGGGAATGGTGGTCTTGGAGACGTTGGCGTTGCCGAGGTAAGGGGTGAAGCCGTCGTCGGGGGCCTTGTAGTAGATGTCGGATGTAGCGTCCAGGGGGGTGGCCTGCCAGCCCTCGGGCACCGCGAAGGTGAGGTTGACGGTGGGGGCGGTGACCTCCTGATAGCCCGCGGGCGTCGCCTTGGGGAGGTCGCTCTGCGTGGCGCTGGCGCTGGCGGAGGCCTTGTCGTCGCCCTTGTCGGTCTTGTCCGCCCTCGGCGTCCTTCTTGCTGTCCTGGTGTCACTGTCCTTGTCGTCGCCCTTGTCCGATTCTGCCGAGCTGTCGGAGGCGGCCGAGTCGGAGGAGGCGGAGCCGTCACTGCTCTGAGAGCAGGCGGTCAGAATGGGGGCGGCTGTCAGGGCGAGGCCGGCCAGCAGGGTCGCAGCGGTGCGTACGGGTTTCATGATGCTCCAGTGTGTGAGTGCGAGTGTGATCCCTAGGGCATCACGTTCTGGTGGGAACGCACGATGGGGATGCTTCCCATCGTGAGACTGAAGGAGGGCTTGCGGTCGCTGGGCGTGACAGGCTCGCTGTCGCCTCTGCCCGTCAGTGGGCCGTCGTGAGGATGGTGGACACGATGGTGTTGACCTCCTCGGCGCTGCCGGCCGTCACGGCGATGCGCACGTAGGTGCCCGACGACGTCGGAACGGCGACCACCGCGCCGGCCGTCTGGGTGCCCTGAACCTGCGCGGTGGAGGTGTCGACGGCGGCCTGCCCGTAGGTGGACGGCTTGGTGGAGTAGCCCGTCGGCGTGCCTCCCTGCCGGGTGATGATCTCATCCAGGCTCGCCTGGGACGGGGGCGTGGAGGTCTCGGCCTCCTTGGCGACCGCGACGCTGTTGAAGGACAGGCCGCCGCTCTGCGAGAACCGGCCGTAGAAGGCGTCGGTGCTGCTCAGGCGCTGGGTGAGGGTGGACGGATCCACCCCTGGGCCCGGGCGAGCAGCGCCTTCTGGGCCTCGGGAAGAGCGTTGAGGTCCTCCCAGTCCTCGGGAATCGCGAAGGTGAGGCCGGATGTCGGTGCGGTGACCGCCTGCGTGCCCCGCCGGGATGGAGGGGCGGGTGCTGCCGAGGCGCTCGCCGCCCCCGCTCGACGACGTCGCCGCGGCTGCGGGGCCCGATCCGGTCGCTGTCGCTGCGGCCGAGCCCGCCGACGAGGGGCTGGTCTGCGAGCAGCCCGCCAGAATGAGGATGGTGGCCAGGGCCAGGGTGGCGCGCGTGGTTCTCATGATGTCTCCGGGGTGAGGACGGGGTCGTGATGTGACGATAGCGGCGTCGTGGAACAACGGTGTTTCAAGCGGTTGGTTGGCATGTTGCAGGTCGGCGCGATGACCGGCGGAATGTCTCCTGCAGCACCCCAAGGAGTTGCCCACGTCACTGCCGGTCTCAGAGTTGAGTGGAATAGACTCAACTCTGCGAAGGTTGTGGTGACCAGAAGACGCAACACGTCACTACCTCGTGAAGGAGATCCGCATGGACACCAACTACACCACCAAGTCGCAGGAGGCGATCTCCGGGGCGATGCAGGCCGCCGCCGCGGCCGGCAACCCCCAGATCGAGCCCGCGCACCTGCTCGTTGAGCTCCTCTCCCAGCCCGACGGCGTCGCCGCCGGACTCCTGGCCGCGGTCTGCCCCGACGCGGCGGCCCGCCAGGGCTGTCGGCGCCTCCGCGCGCCGCATCCTCACCCAGCTGCCCGCCTCCTCGGGCTCCTCCATGACCCAGCCTCAGCCCTCGCGCTCCCCTGCTGGCCGCCCTCGAGGCCGCCTCGACGGTCGCCAAGGAGCCGTCTGACGAGTACATCTCCACCGAGCACCTGCTCATCGGCCTCGGCCAAGGGCGACACCTCCGGCTCCGCCCCCACCGTGGCCCTGCATCCTGGCCGACGCCGGCGCTACCCCGAGGCCCTCATCGAGGCCCTGCCCCAGGTCCGCGGCTCGTCCCGCGTCACTTCCGCCAATCCCGAGGGCACTTACAAGACCCTCGAGAAGTACGGCACCGACCTCACCGAGGCCGCTCGGGAGGGCCGCCTCGACCCGGTCATCGGCCGCGACGCCGAGATCCGTCGCGTCGTGCAGGTCCTGTCCCGGCGCACCAAGAACAACCCCGTCCTCATCGGTGAGCCCGGCGTGCAAGACCGCCGTCGTCGAGGGCCTGGCCCAGCGCATCGTCGCCGGCGACGTCCCCGAGTCCTTGCGCGGCAAGCGCCTCATCTCCCTGGACCTGTCCGGGATGGTGGCCGGCGCCAAGTACCGCGGTGAGTTCGAGGAGCGCCTCAAGGCGGTCCTCAAGGAGATCAAGGACTCTGACGGCGAGGTCATCACCTTCATCGATGAGCCTGCACACCGTCGTCGGCGCCGGCGGCGGCTCCGAGGGCGCCATGGACGCCGGCAACATGCTCAAGCCCATGCTGGCCCGCGGCGAGCTGCGCATGGTGGGCGCCACCACCCTGGACGAGTACCGCGAGAACATCGAGAAGGACCCCGCCCTGAGCGCCGCTTCCAGCAGGTCTTCGTCGGTGAGCCCAGCGTCGAGGACACCGTGGCCATCCTGCGCGGCATCGCCCCCAAGCACGAGGCCCACCACCAGGTGACCATCTCCGACGGCGCCCTCGTGGCGGCCGCGACCCTCTCCGACCGCTACATCACCGGTCGCCAGGCGCCCGATAAGGCCATCGACCTGGTCGATGAGGCCGCCTCCCGGCTGCGCATGGAGCTCGACTCAGCCCCGTCGAGATCGACGAGCTGCGCCGTCGCGTGGACCGCATGCGCATGGAGGAGGCCTACCTGGACGAGTCCATCGAGGACGTCTCCAAGGCCGACCCCGCCGACGTCGACCGCCTCGAGCGCCTGCGCGCCGAGCTGGCCGACGCCTCCGAGGAGCTGGCCTCGCTCAACGCCCGATGGGAGGCCGAGAAGGCCGGCCACAACAAGGTCGGTGAGCTGCGCGCCGCCCTGGACGAGATGCGCACCCGCGCCGACCTGGCCGAGCGCGAGGGCAGCTTCGAGGAGGCCGGCCGCCTGCGCTACGGCGACATGCCCGCCCTGGAGCGCCAGATCCGCGAGGCCGAGGGCCGCCGACGACGCCGCCGAGCAGACCGCCGGCGAGCCCATGATCGCTGAGAAGGTCGGCGCCCCCGAGATCGCCGAGGTCGTGGGCTCCTGGACCGGCATCCCCGTGGGCAAGCTCCTCCAGGGTGAGACCGAGAAGCTCCTGACCATGGAGGACGTCATCGGCGAGCGCCTCATCGGGCCGAGAAGGCGCCGTGGCCGCCGTGAGCCGACGCGGTGCGCCGCTCGCGAGCCGGCATCTCCGACCCCGACCGCCCCACCGGCTCTTCCTCTTCCTGGGCCCCACGGGCGTGGCAAGACCGAGCTGGCCAAGGCCCTGGCCGAGTTCCTCTTCGACGACGAGCGCGCCATCGTGCGCATCGACATGTCCGAGTACTCCGAGAAGCACTCCGTGGCGCGCCTCGTGGGCGCCCCTCCCGGGTACGTCGGCTACGAGGAGGGCGGCCAGCTCACCGAGGCCGTGCGGCGTCGGTCCTACTCGTGGTCCTGCTCGACGAGGTCGAGAAGGCCCACCCCGAGGTCTTCGACATCCTCCTGCAGGTAGCTCGACGACGGCCGCCTCACCGACGGCCAGGGGCGCACGGTCGACTTCCGCAACGTCATCCTCGTGCTCACCTCGAACCTGGGCAGCCAGTTCTCACCGACCCGCTCACCAGCCCCGAGGAGAAGCGCAACGGGGTCATGAGCGTGGTCCAGGCCTTCAAGCCGGAGTTCCTCAACCGCCTCGACGACATCATCATCTTCGAGGCCCTTCCAAGGAGGAACTGGGTGAGATCGTCGAGATCCAGCTGGCGCGCATCGCTCAGCGCCCTGACGGACGGCGCCTGAGCCTGAGGTCACCGACGCCGCCCGCAGCTGGCTGGCCGACGAGGGCTGCGACCCCGCCTACGGGGGCCCGGCCACTGCGCCGCCCTCGTCCAGCGCGAGATCGGCGACCGCCTGGCCCGCATGCTGCTGGCCGGGGAGGTCCTCGACGGCCAGAAGGTCGTCGTCGACAAGGTCGACGGCTCCGACGGGCTCACGCTGCGGGCCGAGGGCGAGGCGCACCTGCCGTCGGCCTCCTCGGCGGCGTCGCCGGCCTGATCCCGGAACCCGACCGAGCCGGGCAGCCTGGAGCAGAGGCTGTGACAGGCCAGTAACAGGCCAGTAACCGGCTAGTGTGAGGGCGGGCCCACCCGAGCGGGTGGGCCCGCCCCTCGTGCGTTAGCGCATGCCGCCGCTCATGCTGCCGGCGGCGTCGCGCGCCCCAGCCGGGCTGGTTGTCCTGCGTGGGCCAGGCGTTGTACACGCAGCCGCCGGCTCAGGTCGTGGCTCTGCTGAGCCATGAGCGAGCGGGCCCTGAGGCCGCCCCCGGCGCAGAACTCGTGCTCGTGGTCGAGGGTGACCCACCTGTGGTTGGTGACGATAGGTGCGGTAGGAGTCGACGTCGGGTAGGTGACGGCGCCCCAGTTCCACCGGTCGGAGTTGATGACCACGTTGTCCCCGTTGCGGCAGCTCCACATGCCGCCGGTGTCCAGCGGTGAGCACAGGGCGTCGGCGCTGGGCGGCGTGGCGATGTTGACGGTGAAGTCTGCGCTCGCGGGGTCGGCCACCGGCTGGAAGGAGGTGTTCTGCGCGGTGGGCCAGCCGCGCTTCGTCATTGAGGATGCGCTCCACGATGGGGCCGCGTTGCTGGCGTCGACATGCGTGCCGCCCTCGATCCCGCAGCACGTAGCGGTAGACGGTGGCGGCTGCAGGGCCGGGAGACGGGCACGGCCGGCGCGATGGTCCAGCTGCCGCTGCCGACGGCGCTGGAGTGCGCGAAGCCCTCGGAGTCCAGCTGCGGGGACGGCAGCGCCGAGGCCGACGGCGTCGATGAGGCGGAGGGGTGGCCGAGGCTGACGGCGAGGCCGCGCGGCTGGCGGACGCCCGGGCGGAGGGCTGGCCGTGGGCCTTGGCCGGGGTTGAGGACTGGCGTGCGGAGGAGCCCAGCGGCAGGGCGAAACCGGGTGGAGCCCCAGACCCGCAGTCCGACGACGATCAGGGCCAGCGCCACAACGAAGGTCGTGCCGTACAGGGAGCCGGCTGCGGGCGCGACGCCGACGCGCTCCCCGGCGGGCGATGGTGAGGGGCTCGCCGGCTGGCGGATCGGGTGCGTCCGACGAAGGGCGCTGCGGGGAGGGCGCTCAGGGCTGCGTCGATGACCGGCGGATGTTCGACGGCGTCCAGATGCCGACGACGAGGCGCGGCCGGGCGGGAGGGCGCTGCGGCGGCTGCGGGGTCGAGGGACGCATACGACCATCGTAGGGCGCACGCCCGACCAACCTGCCGGGAGGCACCCTGCGCGCCCAAGGTCACATGCGGTGTCGGGGCAGGCTCAGACGATCTCGTAGCCGATGTCGGGGGCGAGCGCTCAGCAGGGCGTAGAGCGTGGCGTCGGCCAGCGGGGCGGTGTCCCGGGGCAGGGTCGGCAGCTGTTGCGCGCGGGTGAGAACAGCACTGTCATCTCGCCCCCGGTCATCGTCGGGCGGGCGCGCAGACCGTCGACGTCGGGCAGCTGAACCGGATGGCTCGCGCCCAGGCCCGGCACGTCGAGCGCGGGGCGCTGTCGAGGCTGACCGAGGCGCCGTTGCGCAGCGCCCAGGTGCTGGTGAGATCGAGCAGGCGCAGCGGACGAGTCGCCTCCCAGACCCGCAGAAGAGGCATATCGCTGCGCGTGTCGATGACGCGGGTATCGGCGAAGACCTCGCGACGCACGTGAGCAGGTCACCGGCGGTGTACAGGACCCCGTGCTCCGGATGCTCCCCCGTCGGCAGCGGGTGCGGATCCCACGGCATCGCGGGTGCGGTCCCCAGGTCCGCAGCTCGCCCCACGGCAGGGGTGAGGGCTGTGCGCGAAGGCTATGCGGGCGAGCTCGGCGTGCTCCACCGTCACGATGTCCTCCGGGCGGGTGTGGAGCGTCGACGGCGGCTGCGGAGGATTCTTCGGTCGGGGACTCACCGGTGGTCCGCATCCGAGAGCTGCTGGACGACCGCCGCTGGTCCCCGCCGGCGATCAACCACTGCGCGGGTGTCGCCCCGTCGAGCAGCTCGATCCGACGTCGTCATCCGCGCCTCGATGGTGGCCGGCGTCAGCCCCTCGCGCAGGGCGGGCACCACCGTTGCCAGGCCCGGGATCGGGCGGCCCCGCGGAACTGCCACGTGGGGAATCTCAGCGACCGCCCTCGCGGTAGGCGTAGAGGGTGCGCCCGGCCGCGCGGGTGATCGTCGTCGCTGTCCGGCTGAGCAGAGTGGCGACTGGCGGGTGCTCAGCGAGCGCGCCAGCGTGCAGGCCGCCCTGACGGCCCTCATGCTGGGCGGTGAGCCGCTCGGCGTACGTGCGATCGGACAGGATGCGCTCCACTCGTGCGGGCTGTGGACCTGCTGCGGCGCGCGAGGGTGGTTCGAGCCAGGAAGTCGGTCATGCCGGCGGACGCCGGGCCGACGCCGCCCTGCGACGTGCGGGCAGTGGCCTCGCGCATCGCGTCCGCGAGCTCCTCGTCGCTGAGGTCGAGCTGGTCGAGCAGGCCGGCAAGAACAGTCATGGAGTGAGTGTAATGCACTGAGTGTGCATGTGCATGCGTAAACGATGCGCTCGGTGGCCCCCTGGCGGAGGTGGTACGCTGCCAGGGAGGTCGCGGTATATTTGAACCGGAAACAAGAATCTCGCAAGGTTATGCAACTGTGACCATCGGGGCGCTGCACTGCGAACCTGGATGAAAATCACCAAAGAACCTGGTGGCGACGGGAGGTTGTGGCGGCCAGCAATCCCAGCAGCCCCAACAGACCGCACGGTCGGGGAACTCTGTGCTGGTAGGAGCCGGTTAATTGTGTGAAAACTGAGACCAAGTCGTCACTCACGTCACGGGGAGGGCACATGGAGGTCACACTTGAGCGGATTATTCCGATGAGGGCCTTTCTGCCTTGCAATTCCCTTTACTGGAAGGTGCCATGATGCCGCCATGAACACTGTCAGTACCCCCGACTTCGCTCCAGCTGCCCCTGGCCAGGCGGCGCGGACCCGGGCGCCCCGAGCGGGCAGCGAGGACAAGCGAGCACGCATCCTCACGAAGCCGTGGTTCTCTTCGGAGAGCACGGGTATGCCGGCACCTCCCTGGCCGACATCGCCAACGCGGCAGACATTTCCAAGGCCGGACTCCTGCATCACTTCTCCTCCAAGGACGAGCTCTTCTGCAAGGTGCTGAGCGCCGTGATCGCGAGGACGCCCCTGAGCATTCTCCGTGGAGTCCCCTGGCCGCCGAGGGCGACACCGCTGAGGCACCCTGTCGACACCATCGGCAACCTGGACACCCTCGACGTCGCGGGTGCCTCCGACCTGGACAGCAACCCTGGCCCCTGCTGAGCGCTACATCGAGCTGCTCGAGCGCAACGTCGCCCACCGGGACCTACGGCGATCTACACCGCGACGGCGGTCTCGGTCCTGATGCCGAGCACCCCGCGCACCGGTGGATGGCCAACCACCTCAACAGTGCCGTCGAGCGCTTCGAGTCCAGCTCGAGGCCGGCAAGACCGCCGGGCCTCGTGGACCCGAAGATGCCCTCGCGCCTCGTGGCGCGCAGCCTGGTCGCCCCTCATCGATGGCCTCCAGCCTGCAGTGGCTGTGCTCGACGACGCCCGGGACGGCCGCTGCGGAGTCCCCTGTCCACCGACCTGGTGGCGAGAGATCCGCCTCACGCCGACTGCCTGCGCAGCCAGTGGGAGGTCCAGGAGACCCCGGAGACCCCTCAGCGCCCCAAGGCCGCCTGACGGTCAGAGGCACTGCGTCGCCCTGGGCTCGGCGCCTCCACGAATCCTCATCAGAATCCCTATCCATCCCATCCGGCTCGGGAACCTCGTGTTCCCGAGCCGGTCCTGTCCTCGGGTGCTGGTGGTGAGTGGGCACGCCTGATTCCGGACCGATTCAGCGGTCCGCCCACAGCAGCAGGTGCGGGTGATCGAGGCCAGGTCCGGGACGACGACGAGGCCGGGGTCGGCCGGGAAGTGCTTGGTCGTCCTGATCTGCACGACGTGGATCCCGTTGCCCTCGGGCCGAGGCCGCCCCCGTGGGGAGTCCCTCGACGACGACGCAGTCCTGGGGGCGCAGGTCGAGGCGCTCGACCGCCGTGGCGTAGGGCAGCGGATCGGGCTTGACCCCGACGCCGTCGTCACCGGTGACCAGGACGGCGAAGACGTCGCCGAGCGCGGAGGCCACCTTCTCGACGATCCGGCGCGGAGAGGCCGAGACGATCCCTGGGCCAGCCCCACCTCCGACAGTGCTGAGGTGATCGCAGCGCCCGGGCAGCAGGGGAGGGGGCGGCGCTCACGGAGGCCTCGACGTCGTGCGCGATCGCCTCGAAGACCTCCTGTGGCCGGATCATCCCAGGAGCGGGTGGCGCCGGTGGCGGCAATGAGCTCGCGGGCCTGACGGATCGAGGCTCCCGTCATCTGGGCGACGAGCTCGGGAGCGCGGGTCGCCGCCCAGGGCCTGGCAGTGGTGGATGAATGCCTCGTCCCAGACGGGCTGGGAGTCCATGAGGGTGCCGTCCATGTCCCACAGGACAGCGCGCACCGTGAAGTTGGGAGTGGGGAGGTCGTCATGAGAAATAGCCTAACCGGAGGGTGGCGCGGCGCACAGGGCCGGGCGCGCTGCTCGCGACCCGCCTGCCGGCGCTCGGGGTATGCGCTGCGCCGTCGTCCTGGCAGACTGCCGTCAGGACGCCAGGTGGTGCACGTGCCGGAACCCAACAGGGGTGTGCAGGTGGCGGCGCAGTCGGAGGGGCCGGGAGGAGAGCGGGTGGGCGACACCCTACAGGACCACGATGGCGGACGTGGCCAAAGCGGCCGGCGTCTCGCGCACCACGGTGTCCTTCGTGCTCAACAACCGCGACGGGGCTCGTATCCCACGGCAGACCCGCGAGCGCGTCCAGCAGGTGGCTGCCGAGCTCGCTACCGCCCGCACGGCGGGGGCACGGGCCCTGGCCTCGCGCCGGTCCTCCTCATCGGCCCTGGTCTCCGAGATCGTCACCAGTCCCTTTGCCGCCGCCACGATCCGCGGGATCCAGGACAGCGTCCGGGCCGCCGGCTACACCCTGTTCATCGTGCCGACCTCGACGGAGGCCACCGTGGATGGCGAGGCCTTCGAGACGCTGCTGAAGTCCCGGGTCGAGGGGATCATCCACGCCACCGGCTGGAACTGTCGGGTTCGCATGCCGGCGCAGGCCCGCGAGATCCCCACCGTCCTGGTCCACTGCATCGACCCGGTCTCCGGCCTTCCTGCGTGCGCCCTGACGAGGGAGCAGATGGGGCGCCTGGCTGCGCAGGCGCTCCCTGAGGGCCACCACCGCGACATCGGCGTCATCGAGCTCGACCCCAACGACGGTGAGGTCGCCCGGGCGGCGTCGGCTGCCGGACCCACCTGGAGCAGGCCGGCATCCCCTGGAGCACCGTTCACGTGGCCGTCGGCCATGGCACCACTCCGGGACGGGTACGCCGCCGCCTCCCGCCTCCTGACGGACCACCCCTGGCTGACCGGGCTGGGTGTGCGGCAACGACCGCATGGCGATGGGGGCCTATGCCGCGATCCGTGAACAGGGGCTGAGGGTGCGTGGACGTGAGCGTCATCGGGATCGACGACCAGGAGCTCATCGCCGACCAGGTCCATCCGGCTCTGACGACGGTTGCGCTGCCCTTCGAGGAGATGGGGCAGGTGGCCGTCTCCACTTGCTGGCCCCTCATGGAGGGCGAGGAGGTGCCCGCTGAGACGCTCCTGCCGGGCACGATCATCCGTCGCCCTCGGCCTGACGGTGCGTCCCACCGCCTCTGCGGCCGGGGACATTGTGCGCGTACGGGTGCGGAACCCTCCGGCGGGGGATGCTGCGCCGTCGGGGACAGGATTCGGTCCCTCGACGGCGTCGAACGTCCCCGACCGCACCGAAATGTCCCTCGACGTGCTCGAATGTCCCTCGGCCGCAGGGAAGGTCCCCGGCCGTGAGGGAGGCCCTTGCCTCTCAGGAGTGCCGACGGCGCAGGCGCAGCGTGTAGGCGCCGGTCGCGGCGGCGGCCGCCCCAGGGCGCCCAGGGTCAGGATGCCGGTGCGGGCCAGCGGGAACCGGGCGGAGGCACTCTTGCCGGCCACCGCGGTGGTGGGGCTCGCTGACGCCGCAGCCGCCTTCGCCTGGCCGCGGGCCGGCCCTTGGACGGCGGGCTTGCCAGCTCCGGGGGAGTCGGGCCTCGGCCGGGCTCCGGCATCCTGAACAGAGCCCAGTGCCACAGGCTCAGGGGAACCCAGATGCGCCGTGCCGCCCTCGGCGTAGAGCGAGACCCCGTGGCGTCCTGTTCGGGGTAGACGGTCTGGGTGATGACCGAGTGCCGTCGGTCGCGAAGACCTCCACGGAGTGGGCGTCAACAATGATGCGCAGGTGGACCTGTCCCTTGCTGTCCGGTGACAGCGGCGCGGTGGACCGGGCCGGGAACTTCGGGGAGAAGTCGGTGACCCCGGAGTGGGTGCGGTCGACGACGAGCTGCTTGGCCTGGGAGTCGTAGCCGATGAGCGTGTACTGCTCGCCGTCATCGAGGACCTTGAGACCGGCGAAGGAGGAGGCGCCAGGGCTCAGGTCCACGCTGATGTCCAGGGAGGTGCCCTGAGCGGCCTGGCCGAGGGAGGTGTCGCCCGCCGGGATGTCGGTGTTCGATCGGGTGAGCTCCCTGGCCGGTGCGCCCGACCCAGGGCGGTGACAGGGCCGAGCGGTCAGGCGCAGCTGCCGTTCACCCGGTCAGTCCCATCTCGCGCACCGTCGACATGGCGGTGCGCCAGGTGGTGGTGCAGGTCGCGCACGTAGGGCCCAGTTGCTCATCCAGCCCACCTGGTAGCGCTTGCCGCTGGGGCGTCATTCCCAGGTGACGGCCGCGTAGTAGTCCTTGCCGTAGTCCAGGCGGGGACGACGTCGGCCCCGGAGAAGGCCTCGTGTCCGACTGGAGGATCTGGTCGACCATGAGGTGACCCCCAGTCCCCGGCGTTGCCGTTGTGGTCCTCGATGACGAGCCGGGCCTTGCGGCCCTTGTAGGCCGCCACGTCCATGCTCGTCCACCCAGGGTCCCGGAGTTGTTGCCGGTGGCGGAGGCGACGACCTGCCGTCCACGACGAGGTTGACGGAGGTGTTGTCCGCGATGGGGAGGCCTTTCTGTCCGAGGCGCGCACCTCGTCCAGGAGTGATGTGTCCCCAGGGACCGGTGGCGGTGTCGGTGACGACGATCTGGGCGGACTTACCCTTGAGATCGCTGACGTCCCAGCTCTGCCAGTTGAGCCCTCCAGGTTGCGGCCAGTGGCCGAGCGCACCACCTGCCGTCAACGACCAGCTCGACGACGCTCACCCGGAGCCCCTGTCGGCGCCGCCCCCGGGCGCCGTTGCTGCCGCCCATGAGGAGGTTGAGGAGGGGAGTCGATGGTGAAGGTCGGCGAGGTCGCGGTGCCGGTAGTGGCATCCGAGCCTCGCCCGGTGGCGGCGTCGAGATAGGTGCTGAGCAGCCCGGCGCTGGAGTGGCTGACCAGCGGCTGCTGGCCGGGGGTGGCGCCCTGAGGTGGCGTGGCCCTGAAGGCGTTGCCCTCCACGGTCCAGCCTCCTCCCAGGAGCCGTCGAAGCCGGCCAGGAGCCCGCCGCCGCCGTTGTCGCCGGTGGCCTGCGGGTGTAGGGTGCTTTGCCGCCGGCGGTGCGCAGGTTGATGTAGGACGAGGAGACCGTGAACTCATCCGGAGGTCATGTGCCGGTGTCGGCGTCGCCGCTGCCGAAGGAGTCCACGTAGGCCTTGCCCTGGTGGCCGGGCAGGTCCCCGGTGGCCGGGCCCGAGCCGAAGGCGGCGCCGTCGGCCTTCCAGCCGGCGTAGCTGTTCTCGAAGTCGGCCAGGGTCGTGCCCTCATCGCCGGTGTAGTGGGGATCTCGTCCGGGGGTGAAGGTGGTGCCGTCCCAGCTGCCCACGAAGTATTGGGCGGAGTCGGCCACCGTGACCACGAGGACCCACTTGACCTCTTGAGCCTGCTGTCGACCGGCAGCGGAAGAAGTCCCGGGCACCCCACACCGCCGAGGTGATGCCCTCCTCACCGAAGCTGGACTGCTCGGTCCAGTGGATGAGGTCGGGGGAGGAGTAGAAGGAGACCCGGTGCTCGGTGGCGTGGGAGACCACCATGGTCCAGCGCCCGGAGGTCTGGTCCCAGAACACCTTCGGGTCGCGGAACCCTTGGAGCCGATGTCCAGGACCGGGTCCCCCGTTGTTGTACAGGTTCCAGGTGCGGCCCTTGTCCGTGGAGTAGGCCAGGACTGGGACTGCGCTGCCGACGTCGGCCCGCGTCCACACCGCGACCATGGCCGGGTTGTCGGGCTGCCCAGGCCGGAGGTGTTCTTGGTGTCGATGACCGCCGATCCGGAGAACACCCCTGTACTGCGAGGTGTGCGGATCGCCACCCCCAGCTCCTGCCAGTGGACCAGGTCCCTGGAGACGGCGTGGCCCCAGGACATGTTGCCCCAGTCCGAGCCCTCGGGCTGTACTGGTAGAACATGTGGTACCTGCCGTCGTAGTAGACGAGTCCGTTGGGGTCGTCTCATCCAGTTCTTCTGGGGGTGTAGTGGCTCGCGGCGCCACCGCTCACCGGACTGGTCGGCCTCGGCGGCGCCGGTGCGGCTGGTGCGTCTGGTGCGGCGGAGGCCGGTCGGGCCTGGCCGGAGGCGGCTGCGGGCATGGAGGTCAGCGAGTGCGGCTGCCAGCAGGCAGAAGGCGGTCAGCGCTGAGTGCTCGGGTGGTCCGACTCATGTTGTCCTCCGGGAAGCGGGCTCGGCGTGAACGAGGGCGGGCGCCGTTGCGGGTCGGTGGTGCTCAGGGGCGCCGCCCCGTTTTCCCACGTCGATCCGATAACGCGCGTTAGCGCCGGTAATAAGTTACGCGCCCTCGACGTCGGGCAAGCACCCGGGTCATTCCCGATCAGCATCAGGGACGTCTCAGGGTGCTCCCTGATGGTCGGTGGCGGGCCTCATCGTCCAGACTGCTGCCATGACGCAGCAGTACCCCGGTCAGTTCAGCCAGTCCGCCCGCTCCGAGGGCGGGGCTCCGCCTCCGGTCGGACGGGCGAGTTCTCCGTTTCCGCGACCCTGCCCCGCCGTTCCGCGAGCACCGCATTCTGCGGTGTCTGCGGGGTCTGGCCGAGGCCTGAACATGCCGGTGACTGCGGTGCGCGTCGGGGTGATCCTGGCCAGCCTCCCGCCCGGCCCCATGTTCCTGGTCTACGTCGGAGCCTGCGCCCGCGCTCGACGAGCCCGCCCCCGCCCAGTACCGACTGCTTTCTAGCCTGCCCGCGGGTCCGAGCCGACTGGCCTGGCCGTGACAGTCCTCCGGGAGACCTTTAGCGCTTCGGTAACACGACCCGTACCAGACTCACGACTACCGACATCGGCCGAGGACGTCGACGTCTTCGGCCTCGTAGAAAGAAAGGTGATGGCTGTCTCTTCGCTCTCCTCAATGCTTCTCTCCTGCCGTCTGTCCATCACTCGTTTTCTCCTGACGCATGCCCGTCCCTGCTGCCATCGGTTCCAGGCGGCGCCTCGGGTCCACGCGGAGCGATGGGCTGCGCCCACCCGCCACCCCCCGGTTCCACGGGTGACGTGGCGGGCGCAGTGCGTGGCGGCGCCCATCGGCCGGAGCCCGGAGAAGGCAGCTTTCCCGGCCGTGACACGGGGGCGGCGGCTTCGCGGGAAGGCGCCGTCGATGGGAGGATCGAGCCGTGACCGACACCGTGAATGACGCCGCAACCAACGCCGTGACTGCTCCAGCGACCGACATCGAGTTCCTCTCCGCTTACGACCAGGGCTTCGCCCGCGTCGCCGCCGTCACCCCTGCCGGTGGTGCCTGTCGACCCGGCCGCCAACGCCGCCGCCATCATCGAGCAGGCCCGCACCCTGGCCGAGGACGGCGTCTGCCTGGCCGCCTTCCCCGAGCTGTAGCCTGACGGGCTACGCCATTGACGACCTCCTGCTGTCCGACGTCCTGCTGTCCGGACGTGCTCGCCGCCATCGAGACCCTGCGCGCGCCAGCGCCGGTCTCCCTGCCCGCACTCGTCGTCGGCGCCCCCTGCGCCTGGGCGACCGCTCTACAACTGCGCCCCTGGTCATCCAGGGCGGGCGGGTGCGCGGGCGTCGCCCCCAAGTCCTACCTGCCCACCCTACCGGGAGTTCTACGAGAGCGGCTCTCGCCCCCGGCGACGCCCTGCCCGCCGGGGGTGGAGAGCATCGAGCTGCCCGGTGTGCTCAGCGGTTCCGACGGCGCTGAGAGGACCGAGAGCGCCGACGGCTCTGGTTGTCCTGAGACGGCCGCCCGGGTCCCCTTCGAGCGAACCTCCTGTTCGAGGTCGAGGACGTCCCCGGCCTGACCTTCCACGTCGAGGTCTGCGAGGACATGTGAGTGCCCGTCCCGCCGTCGTCGCTGGCGGCGCTGGCCAGGGCGACGGTCCCTGGTCAACCTCTCCGGCTCGCCCATCACGGTGGGGCGGGCCGAGGACCGGAGCTGCTGGCCCGCTCCTCCCTCGGCCCGGGGACTGGCCGCCTACGTCTACGCCGCCGCCGCCGGGCAGGGCGAGTCCTCCACGGACCTGGCCTGGGACGGCCAGACCTCATCTACGAGAACGGCGAGCTGCTCGGCCCACCGAGCGCTTCCCCGACGGTCCGCGCGCCCGTCGTCGACGTCGACATCGAGGGCCTGCGCGCCGAGCGCCTGCGCCAGGGGACCTTCGCCGACAACGCCCGCACCTGAGCTCCCCTCGGTCGCCGGCGCCCCGACCGCGGCCACCACCTTCACCGATCCCGCGGCCTTCCGCATCCGGATCAGCGCCGCCGACCTGGCCGCCCCGCGCACCGACATCGGCCTGCGCCGCCGCGGACCGCTTCCCCTTCGTGCCCGACGACCCGGGCTCGACTCGCCCAGGACCGCTACGAGGCCTACAACATCCAGGTGGCCGCCTCGTCCAGCGCCCGGGAGCCATCGGCAACGAAGATCGTCATCGGCGTCAGCGGCGGCCTGACCCACCCACGCCTCATCGTGGCCGCCCGCGCCATGGACCGCCTGGGTCGGCCCCGCCCGACATCCACGCCATCACCATGCCCGGCTCGCCACGAGCGCCGGGCACGCGCCGCAACGCCGAGGACCTCGCCGTCGGCCTGGGCTGCACTCGAGGAGCCTCGATATCCGGGCCACCGCCACCCAGATGCTTACCGAGATGGGCCATCCCTTACGGCGAGGTACGCCCGCACCGGGGTCCCTGCCGGAGGGAGCGAGCGAGCGGGACCCCACGACGTCACCTTTTCGAGAACGTCCAGGCGGGCCTGCGCACCGACTTCCTCTTCCGCATCGCCAACCACCGCGGCGGCATCGTCCTGGGCACCGGGACCTCTCCGAGCTCGCCCTGGGCTGGTGCACCTTCGCGGGTGACCAGATAGCCCACTACGGCGTCAATGCCGGCATCCCCAAGACCCTCATCCAGCACCTCATCCGCTGGGTGGTGGCCGAAGAGCTGTTCTGACGACGCCGTCGGTCGCACGCTGCTGTCCATCCTGGACACCGAGATCAGCTCCTGAGCTCGG
>BNJU01005467.1_pt1 | contig 96841 bp, 111 predicted proteins | sample 8539281 | NCBI WGS metagenome assembly BNJU01 (sample SAMD00202456, study PRJDB9452) | human saliva metagenome | isolation source: human saliva | place: Japan
GTAAATATAGTATTCGGAAATTTTCATTAGGTGTTGCTTCTGTTATGATTGGGGCTGCATTCTTTGGGACAAGTACAGTTCTTGCAGATAGCGTGCAGTCTGGCTCCACGGCGAATTTACCAGCGGATTTAGCTACTGCTCTTGCAACAGCAAAAGAGAATGATGGGCGTGATTTTGAAGCGCCTAAGGCGGGAGAAGACCAAGGGTCTCCAGAAGTTACGGATGGACCTAAGACAGAAGAAGAACTATTAGCACTTGAAAAAGAAAAATCAGCTAGTTCAGATAAGTTACCAGAAGGCTTAGAGGGCAAATTAGATAAGGCTGAAGATAAAGGGAAAGAAGTTGACAAGGATCAATTAGCTAAAGATACTGGGAATCTCGTTCCAGAAGATGTAGCTAAAACAAAGAATGGTGAATTAAACTACGGAGCAACTGTCAAAATCAAGACACCATCAGGTGAAGGTAGTGGGATTGTCATTGGCGAAAATCTTGTTTTAACTGTTTCCCATAACTTTATAAAAGACGTTCCAGATGGCAATAATCGCAAGGTTGTTGACAATGATAAGGGTGATGGGGATATCTATAGCATTTCCTATCCAGGACTACCAGATGTTAAATTTAGTAAAAAAGACATTATTCACTGGGATCGTGAAGGTTTCCTAAAAGGTTACAAGAATGATTTAGCCCTCGTTCGATTGCGAACTGTTCTGGAAAATACGCCTGTTGAAGTAACCAAAGCCAGTAGTTAAGAAAATCGGAGATAAGCTCCATGTCTTTGGTTATCCAGAAGGGAAATTGAATCCGATTGTCAATACTACAGTTGATTTTGCAGAACCATATGGAGAAGGTGTTCAAGGGATCGGTTATCAAGGAGGAAAACCAGGTGCTAGCGGTGGCGGTGTCTTTGACACAGAAGGCAAACTAGTCGGTGTTCATCAAAATGGAGTTGTTGGTCAACGTAGTGGTGGCATTCTCTTCTCACCTGCCCAATTGAAATGGATCCAAGATCACATGAAGGGAATTTCAAGTGTCAAACCTGCAGACTTGGAAGAGAAAGAAAAACCAGCCGAAGACAAACCAAAAGAGGACAAACCAGCTGCTAAACCTGAAACACCTGAAAAAGTAACAGCTGAATGGCAAACAGTAGAGAAAAAAGAACAACAGGGAACAGTCACTATCCGAGAAGAAAAAGGTGTCCGCTACAACCAACTATCCTCAACTGCTCAAAATGATAACGCAGGCAAACCAGCCCTGTTTGAAAAGAAGGGCTTGACCGTTGATGCCAATGGAAATGCGACTGTTGATTTAACTTTCAAAGAAGATTCTGAAAAGGGCAAATCACGCTTTGGTGTCTTCCTGAAATTTAAAGATACCAATAATAATGTTTTTGTCGGTTATGACAAAGATGGCTGGTTCTGGGAGTATAAATCTCCAACAACTAGCACTTGGTATAGAGGTAGTCGTGTCGCTGCACCTGAAACAGGATCAACCAACCGCCTATCAATTACCCTCAAGTCAGATGGGCAACTCAATGCAACGAATAATGATGTGAAGCTCTTTGATACAGTAACTCTACCAGCTGCGGTCAATGATCATCTTAAAAATGAGAAGAAGATTCTTCTCAAGGCAGGCTCTTATGGCAATGAGCGTACGGTTGTCAGCGTTAAAACAGACAATCAAGAAGGTGTAAAAGCGGATGATACTCCTGCCCAGAAAGAAACAGGTCCGGCTGTTGATGATAGCAAGGTGACTTATGATACGATCCAGTCTAAGGTTCTCAAGGCAGTGATTGACCAAGCCTTCCCTCGTGTCAAGGAATACACCTTGAATGGACATACTTTGCCAGGACAGGTGCAACAGTTCAACCAAGTCTTTATCAATAACCATCGAATCACTCCTGAAGTCACTTATAAGAAATCAATGAGACAACAGCAGAGTACGTGATGAAGCTTCGCGATGATGCTCACTTAATCAATGCGGAAATGACAGTACGCTTGCAAGTTGTGGATAATCAATTGCACTTTGATGTGACCAAGATTGTCAACCACAATCAAGTCATTCCAGGTCAAAAGATTGATGACGAAAGAAAATTGCTCTCTACGATTAGTTTCCTTGGCAATGCTTTAGTCTCTGTTTCGAGTGATCAAGCTGGTGCTAAGTTTGATGGGGCAACCATGTCAAACAATACGCATGTCAGCGGAGATGATCATATCGATGTAACCAATCCAATGAAGGATTTGGCTAAGGGTTATATGTATGGATTTGTTTCTACAGATAAGCTTGCTGCAGGTGTTTGGAGCAATTCCCAAAACAGCTACGGAGGTGGTTCGAATGACTGGACTCGTTTGACAGCCTATAAAGAGACAGTTGGAAATGCCAACTATGTCGGAATTCATAGCTCTGAATGGCAATGGGAAAAAGCTTATAAGGGCATTGTCTTCCCAGAATACACCAAGGAACTTCCAAGTGCCAAGGTTGTTATCACTGAAGATGCCAATGCTGACAACAAAGTCGACTGGCAAGATGGTGCCATTGCTTATCGTAGCATCATGAACAACCCTCAAGGTTGGGAAAAAGTCAAGGATATCACTGCTTACCGTATCGCGATGAACTTTGGTTCTCAAGCACAAAACCCATTCCTTATGACCTTGGATGGTATCAAGAAAATCAATCTCCCACACAGATGGTCTTGGGCAAGGTGTTCTCCTTAAAGGATATGGTAGTGAAGGTCATGACTCTGGACACTTGAACTATGCTGATATTGGTAAACGTATTGGTGGTGTCGAAGACTTCAAGACCTTGATCGAAAAAGCGAAGAAATATGGAGCTCATCTTGGTATCCACGTTAACGCTTCTGAGACTTATCCTGAGTCTAAATACTTTAATGAAAATATTCTTCGTAAGAATCCAGATGGAAGCTACAGCTACGGATGGAACTGGCTAGACCAAGGTATCAACATTGATGCTGCTTATGACTTGGCGCATGGACGTTTGGCTCGCTGGGAAGACTTGAAGAAAAAACTTGGTGAAGGTCTCGACTTTATCTATGTGGACGTATGGGGCAATGGTCAATCAGGTGATAACGGTGCCTGGGCTACCCACGTTCTTGCTAAAGAAATTAACAAACAAGGCTGGCGTTTTGCGATTGAGTGGGGGCATGGTGGTGAATACGACTCTACCTTCCAACACTGGGCAGCTGACTTGACCTATGGTGGCTACACTAATAAAGGTATCAACAGTGCCATCACACGCTTTATCCGCAACCACCAAAAAGATTCATGGGTTGGGGACTACAGAAGTTACGGTGGTGCAGCCAACTACCCACTTCTAGGCGGCTACAGCATGAAAGACTTTGAAGGCTGGCAAGGACGAAGCGACTACAATGGCTACGTGACTAACCTCTTTGCCCATGATGTCATGACCAAGTACTTCCAACACTTCACTGTAAGTAAATGGGAAAATGGTACACCAGTTACCATGACCGATAATGGTAACACCTATAAATGGACTCCAGAAATGAAGGTTGAGCTAGTCGATGCTGCAGGTAACAAAGTGGTTGTGACTCGTAAGTCAAACGATGTCAATAGCCCGCAATACCGCGAACGTACAGTAACGCTTAACGGACGTGTCATCCAAGATGGTTCAGCTTACTTGACTCCTTGGAACTGGGATGCGAATGGTAAGAAACTTCCTACTGATAAGGAAAAAATGTACTACTTCAATACGCAAGCTGGTGCAACAACTTGGACACTTCCAAGCGATTGGGCAAATAGCAAGGTTTACCTTTACAAGCTAACTGACCAAGGTAAGACAGAAGAGCAGGAACTAACTGTAAAAGATGGCAAGATTACCCTAGACCTTCTAGCAAATCAACCATACGTTCTCTACCGTTCAAAACAAACCAATCCTGAAATGTCATGGAGCGAAGGCATGCACATCTATGACCAAGGATTTAACAGTGGAACCTTGAAACACTGGACCATTTCAGGCGATGCTTCTAAGGCAGAAATTGTCAAATCACAAGGCGCAAATGAAATGCTCCGTATCCAAGGTAATAAGAGCAAGGTCAGTCTCACTCAGAAATTAACTGGTTTGAAACCAAATACTAAGTATGCCGTTTATGTCGGTGTCGATAACCGTAGTAATGCCAAGGCGAGTATCACTGTAAATACTGGTGAAAAAGAAGTGACTACCTATACCAATAAGTCACTCGCTCTCAACTATGTTAAGGCCTACGCCCACAATACACGTCGAGACAATGCTACAGTTGACAATACAAGTTACTTCCAAAACATGTATGCCTTCTTTACAACTGGTTCTGACGTATCAAATGTCACTCTTACTTTGAGTCGTGAAGCTGGTGATGAAGCAACTTACTTTGATGAAATTCGTACCTCGAAAACAATTCAAGCATGTACGGAGAAAACCATGATACAGGTAAAGGCACCTTCAAACAAGACTTTGAAAATGTTGCTCAGGGTATCTTCCCATTCGTAGTGGGCGGTGTCGAAGGTGTTGAAGACAACCGTACTCACTTGTCTGAAAAGCACGATCCATATACACAGCGTGGTTGGAACGGTAAGAAAGTCGATGATGTTATCGAAGGAAATTGGTCATTGAAGACAAATGGACTAGTGAGCCGTCGTAACTTGGTTTACCAAACCATTCCGCAAAACTTCCGCTTTGAAGCTGGTAAGACCTACCGTGTAACCTTTGAATACGAAGCAGGTTCAGACAATACCTATGCCTTTGTAGTCGGTAAGGGAGAATTCCAGTCAGGTCGTCGTGGTAGTCAAGCAAGCAACTTGGAAATGCATGAATTGCCAAATACTTGGACAGATTCTAAGAAAGCTAAGAAGGCAACCTTCCTCGTGACAGGTGCAGAAACAGGCGATACTTGGGTAGGTATCTACTCAACTGGAAATGCAAGCAATACTCGTGGTGATTCTGGTGGAAATGCCAACTTCCGTGGTTATAACGACTTCATGATGGATAATCTTCAAATCGAAGAAATTACGCTAACAGGTAAGATGTTGACAGAAAATGCTTTGAAGAACTACTTGCCAACCGTAGCTATGACTAACTACACCAAAGAGTCTATGGACGCCTTGAAAGAAGCAGTCTTTAATCTCAGCCAAGCAGATGATGACATTAGCGTGGAAGAAGCGCGTGCAGAGATTGCCAAGATTGAAGCCTTGAAGAATGCTTTGGTTCAGAAGAAAACAGCCTTGGTAGCAGAAGACTTTGAAAGTTTGGATGCGCCTGCCCAACCAGGTGAAGGCCTAGAGAATGCCTTTGATGGCAATGTATCTAGCCTATGGCATACATCTTGGAATGGTGGAGATGTAGGTAAGCCTGCAACCATGGTCTTGAAAGAACCTACTGAAATCACAGGACTTCGTTATGTTCCACGTGCATCCGATTCAAATGGGAACTTGCGAGATGTGAAACTGGTTGTCACAGATGAGTCTGGTAAGGAACATACTTTCACTGTAACTGATTGGCCAAATAACAACAAACCAAAAGACATTGACTTTGGTAAGACAATCAAGGCTAAGAAGATTGTCCTTACCGGTACCAAGACATACGGAGATGGTGGAGATAAATACCAATCTGCAGCGGAACTCATCTTTACTCGTCCACAGGTAGCAGAAACGTCGCTTGACTTGTCAGGATATGAAGCAGCTTTAGCTAAGGCTCAAAAATTGACAGATAAAGAAAATCAAGAGGAAGTAGCTAGTGTTCAGGCAAGCATGAAATATGCGACGGATAACCATCTCTTGACGGAAAGAATGGTTGCCTACTTCGCAGACTATCTCAACCAATTAAAAGATTCTGCTCCGAAACCAGACGCTCCTACAAACAGCAAGGGTGAAGAGCAACCACCAGTTCTTGAAGTACCAGAGTTCAAAGGCGGCGTCAATGCAGCAGAAGCAGCTGTACATGAGGTTCCTGAGTTCAAGGGTGGAGTCAATGCAGCAGAAGCAGCTGTACATGAGGTTCCTGAGTTCAAGGGTGGAGTCAATGCAGCAGAAGCAGCTGTACATGAGGTTCCTGAGTTCAAGGGTGGAGTCAATGCAGTAGAAGCAGCTGTACATGAGGTTCCTGAGTTCAAGGGAGGAGTCAATGCAGTTGAAGCTTTGGTAAGTGAAGTTCCAGAATACACCGGTGGCGTCAATGGAGTTGAGCCAGCTGTACATGAAAAACCAGAGTACACAGGCCCGCTAGGTACAGCAGGTGATGAACCAGCACCAACTGTTGAGAAACCAGAGTATAAGTTGACACCAGCTCCGCTAGCTGATACAAAGACATCAGAAATCAAAGATACTCTGAAAAATGAAGAAAGCAAGAAGACACTCCCAGAAACAGGAGAAGACCAGTCTGATACAGCCCTCTTCCTAGCAGGAATCAGCCTAGCATTGTCAGCTGCCCTCTTTGCTATTAACAGTAAAAAAGAATAGATATTTATTTATTTATTTATTCCACAACTACATTGTTTGGATAAGTGACTTGGACTTCTATGGGAGTCAGAGTCGGAAAATGAATCAAACACCTGGAGAGGACCTCTTGGTTCTCTCCTTTTTAAAAGGAGAAATGATAACGCTTACTAGCGTAGGCGGATGAAAGGAAATAGGAGAAATATGGACAAACACTTTTTTGAGAAACGCTGTCATTATAGTATCCGCAAATTTGCAATTGGTGCAGCCTCCGTTATGATTGGTGCTAGTATCTTTGGAGCCAATATGGTTCAGGCGGCAGAAACAGCAACACCTTCAGAGACAGAGGGAAGTATCACTCATGTTCAAGCCCTGGATAAGTTACCAGATGATTTAGCCGCTGCGCTTGAAAAGGCGGATGCAGAAGCTGCAACAGAAGGAAATCAAGAGGGTAGCCAGGCAACCGAAGAAGGAACAAAACCTGCAGCAAGTGAAGAGGCAAAACCAGAGACAAGTCCTGCAAGTCCCAAGCCAGCAGAAACGCCGAAACCGGTTGAAATACCAAAGGCGGATAATCAACCTGCGGAAACCACTACACCAGCAGTAAAACCAGCTGAAAAGACAATCGAAGATAGAGAAGATGTCAACCATCTCGAAGGTGCTACTGCTTCAGCAAACAACCATGAGACTGGTACCAACTTTACTGCAGATAAGGCTATCGATGGAGATGACAATACCCGTTGGGCTACAGACAAAGATGTACCAAAACCAACCTTCGAATTAACTCTTCCAAAAACTACCCTCATCAAGCATGTAGAAATTGACTGGGATCGTCGTCTTCGTAATGGGCAAAATGACCCAAATATCAAATCTTGGAGTCTCTACTACGCAGGTCAAGAAGACGTGGGCGCTAATGGAGAAACAATGGAAACTAGCGCATACCAAGACTGGAGATCCTGTTTTAGATGAGAAAGTAGACTTAGCTGAGAGTATCAAAGCTAAGTATCTCAAATTGGAGGTCAATGATTACCAAGTGGGAACAATGGGCTGGAGAAACGTTGGAATCCAAGAAATTCGAGCTTATTCAAACGTTCCGGACCATAGTAAGGTAACAGATATCCGCCAAGTTAACCAGTTGGATGTGGCTGAAGATGGCAAGTCTCTTGTCCTACCAAGTTTGCCAGGTCAGGTTAGTCTGATTGGCAGTAACAAGCAGGGTGTGATTGACCTTCAAAATCGCATCTACCAACCTCTGACAGATCAACGTGTCAAGGTCATGGTACAACAAATCAAAGACAGCCATACTTTTACTAAAGAATTTGAAGTTGTCATTAAGGGGCTACATCAAGATGAGGGTGTGGGTGTGAAACCAAAAGTTGCACCAGCGGTCCAACAATGGTATGGTCGTGAAGGCAAATCTTCTATCACTTCAGATACAGTCCTTGCGACGGGTGATTCTGGCTTTGATCAGGCTGCAACCTTCTACCAGTCAGACCTTGCCAGCCGTGGATTGGAACTAGCAACAGGTAACAAGCAAGCTCAAAAACGAATCGAATTTAAAAAAGTTGAAAACAAGGGTTACGGTAAGGAAGGCTACGGCATCACTATCCAAAATGATGTGATTACCATCGAAGCTGCCACAAACACAGGAGCCTTCTACGCCACTCGTACTCTTCTTCAAATGGGAGAAACAGACCTACAAAATGGCGAAATTCGTGATTTCCCAAGTTTCAGCCACCGTGGCTTTATGCTAGATACAGGTCGTAAATTTATCCCTTACGACACCCTTGTAGACATCATGCTCAACATGGCTTACTACAAGATGAACGACTTGCAGTTGCACCTTAATGATAACTATATCTTCCTCAAGGAACACTTGGCAGGAAAGAATCTTTCTAAAGAGGAAGAACTCAAGTATGTCCTTGAACATGCCAAGACTGGTTTCCGTGTGGAGACAGACATTGTCGGTAAGAATGGCCAAAAACTAACATCAGATGAGCATTATACCAAGGAAGAAATGCAAAATCTGATCAAACTTGCCAAGGCCTTGCATATCAACCTAGTACCAGAAATTGACACACCAGGTCACGCCTTGTCCTTTGTCAAAGTCCGCCCAGACCTCATGTATCAAGGTAGTTTGAGTGATTATGCTGGCAAACACAATGTTGAACGTGTTGCCATGCTAGACCTAGATAATAAATACGATGAAACGCTAGCTTTTGTCAAATCAGTTTATGACAAACTCCTCGATGGTCCAGATGCACCACTTCATGGGGTATCCACTGTTCATATCGGAACAGATGAATACTATGGTAGCCGCGAAAGCTATCGCCGCTATGTTAATGACTTGACCCAATATATCAAGTCTAAAGGCTATACCCCTCGTATCTGGGGCTCGCTCAGTGCGAAACGTGGGAACACTCCTGTTGATTGGAACGGAGTAGAAGTTGATATTTGGAGCATTCATTGGCAACGACCAAATGAAGCCCTTGCCCAAGGTGCGAAGATTATCAATATCACTGATGTACCAACTTACAGTGTTCCAAGTGGAAGCAATAGTCAGGCGGCTTATGGAGATTATGCAAACTATGAGCGCCAATACAATAGCTGGACACCAAATGATTTCCGAACAGGTGGAGGACCACTTTTAGAGTCGTCTCATCCAGGTATTATTGGAGGAGGTCATGCGGTTTGGAACGATAATATCGATCTCCATGAGACAGGTTTGACCTCTTATGATATCTTCAAACGCTTCTTCAAGAGCATGCAGACAACTGCGGAACGGACTTGGGGATCTGATCGTGCAGCAAAAACTTTTGCAGAGCGCACACTACCAACGAGTCCTTATGCACCACAGTCTAACCCGGAAAGAGCAATTACTTCAGATGAGCTGTTCACTATCACTCCAGAGAAAGTGAAAGAATTTGCAACGAAGAAAGTAACTCCAACAGAAAATGGCTTGAAATTTGAACAAGATAGTCGTATCAATGGCTTGCCTGGTGATGTCGGTCCAAGTCATGTCTTGAAGTTTGATGTTACGGTCACTGGAGATGGGGAACAAACCTTCTCAACAAGTGGGGACAACCGTATCTATCTAGCTGATAAAGATGGCTACCTTGCTTATCAATTTGAACAGTTCCATATTCAATTCAATAAAAAACTTGAAAAGAACAAACGTTATCAAATCTCCATCGTAACCAAACCACAGTCAACCGAAGTCTATGTAGATGGTGAAAAGATTGAGCGTATCACAAATCCAGCTCACCCTCGCTTTTGCCCACAATAGCTTGGTACTACCGCTTGAAAGCATCGGTGGTTTCAAAGGAATCTTGCATAGTGCAGAGTTGTCAGATAAACCATTTGTAAATCCTCGTTTGATTGCAAATGATAAGATTACTGCAACCGCAAGCAGTCAGCAACTTCCAGGAACGCGACTGAAGGCGCTGTTGAAAAAGGCCTTTGACAATGATCCAAATACCTTCTGGCATACTAAGTGGACTGGTGACACTGCGCCATACACTCTTACTATGACCTTGAAAGAAGCAGAAAAAGTCAATGGCTTGACTTATCTTCCACGTCCAGGTGGTGGAAATGGTGTCGTGACGCGCTACGAAATCTACGCACAAAAAGATGGCCAAATGGTCAAGGTTTCAGAAGGAAGCTGGGACAACAACGCCCAAGAAAAAAACAGTCAACTTTGCGGCGGTAGATACCAACAAGATTGAGTTGAAAGTATTGGAAGGCGTTGGTGGTTTTTGCAAGTGCAGCTGAAGTTCATCTATTGAAACCTGTCAAAGAAGAGCAAGAAACGCCTGCACCGAGTCAACCAGAAAAACCAACTACACCTGAAAAAAACCCAAAAGTAGAGCAAACAGGTGATGGAACAGTTGAATTGGCAGATCAATTCACAGCAAGTAAACCAGCTAGCGAAGACAGCATTGCAGCTGCTAGCAAGAGCGCAGACTATCTCAAGAAAGAGTACAAGGTCTTCCCAACTCCACAAAAAGTGACCTATGGCGAAGGTGTTACAGCCCTTCGTAAGCAAGTCAATCTGGTTATGGGGGATCAACTCGACATCTATACTCGCAATCGCTTGAAGAGTGTCTTGCAGGATAATCAAGTATCTTATACAACTGGTAAGACAGCAATCGCTGGCGCAACCAATATCTATCTTGGAGTGCATGGACAAGGTTCACAAGCAGAGCAAAACTTGTCCAATGTTTCAGCAGGTCTCTTTGACAAGATTGATGCCTATGCCTTGACCATCAAGGATAACTCAATTTCTATCGTCGGAAAAGACACGGATGCAGTCTTCTATGGTTTGACAACCTTGAAACACATGCTTAAGGAAAGCCAAGTGCCAGTCCTTCGCAATGTGACAGTAGAAGATTACGCAGAGCTCAAGAACCGTGGCTTTATCGAAGGTTACTATGGAAATCCATGGTCGAATGCCGATCGTGCAGAGCTCATGCGTTACGGTGGCGATTTGAAATTGAACCAATACTTCTTTGCACCAAAAGATGATCCATACCACAACAAGAAATGGCGTGAACTCTATCCAGAAGAAAAACTAGCTGAAATCCGTGAACTTGCTCGTGTCGGAAATCAAAGTAAAACCCGCTATGTCTGGACCATCCATCCATTCATGAACAACCGCATCCGCTTTGGCAATGAAGCGCATTACCAAGAAGATTTGGCAACCATCAAGGCTAAATTTACCCAGTTGATGAAAGTGGGTGTCCGTGAATTTGGTATCCTAGCAGATGATGCTCCAAGCCCAGTTGGAGGCTACAATAGCTACAACCGCTTGATGCAAGATATGACCAAGTGGTTGACTGAAATGCAGGGAACTTACAGCGGTCTTCGTAAAGAAATGATCTTTGTTCCTGGACAGTATTGGGGTAATGGACGTGAAGATGAGTTGAAATCTCTCAATGAAAATCTCCCAAGTTCAACATCCATGACCTTGACGGGTGGTAAGATTTGGGGTGAAGTCTCTGAAAGCTTCCTTTCCACTCTCAAGAACAATCTATCCGCAGGAGGCAAGACCTATCGCCCAGTTTCACTTTGGATTAACTGGCCTGTAACAGATAACTCTAAACAACACTTGATTCTAGGTGGTGGTGAGAAATTCCTTCATCCAAATGTGGATCCTAGCTTGCTATCTGGTATCATGTTGAACCCAATGCAACAGTCTGAACCATCTAAGATTGCCCTCTTTTCAGGAGCTCAATACTCATGGAAACAATGGAAATCAGAAGAAGAAGCTAAGAAAATCAATGATATTGCCTTCAACTTTGTAGAAAATGGTCATTTTGAAGATAGCAAGGTATCGGCAGCCTTCCGTGAACTTGGTAAGCACATGATCAACCAAAACATGGATAATCGTGTCGTCAAACTAGAAGAATCTGTAGACTTGGCTCCAAAATTAACAGACTTCATGACCAAGCTTAAGCAGGTCAGGATGTGACTGCTGAACGTATAGCCTTGCGTGCAGAATTTGCCAAGATTAAAGAAGCAGCTGAGCTCTATAAAGCATCAGGTGATAAAAAAATGGTTGCCCAAATCCACTATTGGTTGGATAATGCAATCGACCAAATGAATGCTCTCGATGCCTTCCTTACAGGAACTGAAGCCATGGCTACCAACGATGCAGCCAAACTTTGGGATAGCTACTATAAAGGCTTGAAGTTCTACGAACAGTCTCAAACTCATACCTTCCATTATGTAGACCATATGGAAAAAGCTGAATTGGGTGTTCAACATATTCGTCCATTTATCCTATCCTTGAAAGAAGTTTTGGCGTCTGAAGTTCAAAAAGTCTTGCATCCAGATCAAATCATCAGTACCTTTATCACCAATCGAACAGGTGTAGAGGGTGGCTTGGCAGAAGTAACGGATGGCGATTTGGCAACTCATGCGATTATTAAATCACCAAATAGCATCAAGACAGGTGATTATATTGGTATGAAGTTCAACAAACCAGTAGCGATTCAAACCTTGACCTTTGCAATGGGAACGCAGGCAAATCCACGTGATACCTTTAGTAAGGCAGAAGTACAGTATCAAGATGAAAATGACAACTGGGTAACCTTGAAAGAGCCAAGCTATGTCGGAAATGAATCCCTTCTTAAGTTTGAAAATCTCAATATCAAGGCCAAGGCAGTTCGCATGATTGCGACAGCAGATCGCGAGAACACTTGGTTTGCAGTTCAGGAAATTGCAGTTAACCGGTCAGTTGAAAAAGCTCGTAGCCAGCAAGCAACGACAGTTAGTCTAAGCTCAAACTTAGTTTACAAACTAAATACCTCAGCCCGTCAAATCACTGATGGCAAGGACAATACAGAAGCCATGATGGCAAATGCTGACGGTAGCAATACGACACCAGTAGATGCCTGGGCACAACTTGACCTCGGTGAAGTCAAGTCAGTCACTAAAGTACGACTTCGCCAAGGAACGGGTGATAAGCTTGCCACAGGTGTACTTGAGTACTCTACAGATGGAACTGCATGGCAAGAGTTGGATCGCCTATCAGGAGAACAAACCAAGGAAGTGACCAGAGCGATCAATGCTCGTTACATCCGAGTACGCAATACCAAGGCCCTCGACCTCTGGTGGCGTATTCAGGACTTCTCTGTTGAGACACGCTCTGGAAACAGTGAGTTAACAGACACCAACGTCGACGCCTTGAAGGAAACACCAGTAGTGGATAGCTTGGGCAGTTACGAGCTTCAAATTCCAGCTGGAACCAAACTCCCTGCTCATAGCTATCTAGGTATGAAGCTTGACCGTATCCATCAGATCAAGAGCATCCAGCTCAAAGGCCAAGCCAACCCTGCTCTTAGCCTAGAGTATTCTGCAAATGCACAAGAATGGACACCAGCCAGCCAGTTGACAGACAGATCTGTGGCAACCCACTTAGTACGTTATGTGCGTCTGGTCAACAAAACAGATCAGGAACAAGCTGTCACAGCCACTTCTCTCCTTGTGACAACCAAAGAAGTGCAACCAACCAAACTAGAATCTACAACTATGGGCATTCATCCAACATACGGCAGCAATGATGTTCGTAAACTGAACAACCTAGATCAACTATTTGACGGTGTTTACAACAACTTCGTTGAGTTTCAGACTATGCCCATAAAGATGGTCATGTGACCTTGAAACTTGGTAGCGAACGCACTATCAAGAAGATTAGAGCCTACATCCAAGACGGAACTCAAAACTACCTTCGTGATGGCAAGATCCAAGTCAGCCAAGATGGTAAAACTTGGACAGATGTCGTGACAGTAGGAGATGGTGTAGCCAATAGCCAACACGATGATTCTCTGACAGATGGTTGGACACATGATTCTAAGATGCCAGGAAATCGCTACATCGAAGGAGAATTGACGACACCAGTCAAAGCTAACTATCTCCGTGTCCTCTATACGGCAGACTATGATGCCCGGTTTGTAGGCTTTACAGAATTGGTCATCAATGACGGTGAATTTGTCAAACCAATCAATGATCCAACAGTAGAAGGAAATAGTGGAGAAAGCCAAGGTAATCTCTACAACAACCTTGTAGACGGCAAAGTCTTGACCAGCTACAAGTCTGAAAAAGACAAGGGCGAATTGGTGTATCACTTATCTGAGCCAACCAATGCCAACCACCTTCGTCTCGTTTCCAGTCTTCCTGAAGGAGCGAAAGCACGTGTTCTTGCTAGAACACTCAAGGATGGTCAAGACAGTTGGACAGACCTCGGTGCCATTACATCTAGTCTCCAAACCTTTGCTATCCGAAATGGTGGCTCTCTTCTAGACGTCAAATTAGTCTGGGAAGGTGGCAAGGCTGAGTTTTATGAATTGGCGAGCTTCTATCAAGAATTGACAGAAGAATCTGTTCAATCAAGCAAGGGTGATGAACCAGCACCCGTTCTTGAGATTCCTGAATTCACAGGTGGTGTCAATGCAGCTGAGGCCTTGGTACATGAAGTACCAGAGTACACAGGCCCAGTAGCAACAGTGGGTGACCAAGCTGCTCCAACAGTAGAAAAACCTGAGTTCCAGGGTGGTGTCAATGCAGTTGAAGCCTTGGTACATGAGCTTCCAGAGTACACAGGTCCACTTGGTACAGCAGGAGATCAACCAGCACTGACGGTCGAGAAACTGGACTTTACAGGTGGTGTGAACGCGGTAGAAGCAGCAGTACATGAAGTACCAGAGTACACAGGTCCACTTGGTACAGCAGGAGACCAACCAGCACCGACAGTTGAAAAACTAGAGTTTACAGGTGGTGTGAACGCGGTAGAAGCAGCAGTACATGAAGTACCAGAGTACACAGGTCCACTTGGTACAGCAGGAGACCAACCAGCACCGACAGTTGAAAAACCAGAGTACAAATTGAACTTAAGTCCACTCGCTGATACTAAGACTCCAGAAGTTAAACATGATGATCAGAAGGAGCTTCCGGCAACAGGTGAAAGCAAATCTGACACGGCTCTCTTCCTAGCAGGCGTAAGTCTAGCCCTATCTGCTCTCTTTATCGCGAAAGGGAAAAAGGAATAGCTTCTGATTACCTTTGCTTTTGACAAATTTTAGCATCAAGAGAAAGTGAAAAGACAGCTCCATAACCTCTATAATAGTTAGAGAAACTATCAAAAGAGTTATGGTGCTGTTGGAATAAACTATTGAGCTATAAAGAATAAAAATCCTGAGAAGTAAAATTCTCAGGATTTTGCTTATTGTTGCGGTTGACTTGGTTGGTTTTGCTCAGCAGGTGCAGTGCCTGATTGTTGAGGAATCGTCTGCGTTTGACTTGTGCTTGGAGAAGTTGCGCTTGACTGAGAAGTCGAGCTCTCAGATGTTGAGCTAGAACTTTCAGATGTCGAACTTTGTTGTGTAGATGATGAAGGGGTCCACGTATTGCGTGCTCCATTCTTAAAGACAAATTCTCCGCTTCTGTAAAGGCCTTCAGGCATGGTCCAATCCCCTGGATGGTCATCTGTTGAGAGGTAGGTCATCATCGAACGATAGACCTTAGCAGCAACGTAGAAGCCATCACCAACGATAGGAGTAAGTCGGTTAGAGTAACCGGTCCAGACAGCCATTGAATATTTACGAGTATAGCCGACAAACATTTCGTCTGGAGCTACATAACCAGAGTTCTTAATGTATTTCTCAATTTCATCATCTGTATAGTTTGATGTACCAGTCTTACCAGCTTGTGGTAACCATGATAGGTAGGCTCCACGTCCTGTTCCATAAGTCAGAACTGTTTTCATCATCTCTGTCATCATGTAGGCAGTTGTTTCTTTCATAGCGCGTGTTCCTGAATCAGAAACTCTTTTGAACTACCATCACTAAAGATGATTTTGTTGATGTACATTGGCTTATGGTAAATACCGCCATTGGCAAAGGCAGCATAGGCTGCGGCCATTTTTTCACTGCTTGCCCCATACTTTTTGTTAGATTCTGTTGTGTTACTTGAAATCGCGTTGGCATAGTGTATATCTGGGTAGTCAATACCGAGTCCATTTAGGAAGGTTTTGGCTCTATCCAAACCGACTTTATTCAAAGTTTCTACAGCTGTAACGTTCCGTGATTGTTGAAGAGCATACTGCAACGTGATGTTTCCAAAGTAACTCTTATCCCAGTTGTAGACAGGGGTGTTGGTCCCAGGATAGTTATAAGGTACGTCATGAACGATAGCAGCAGTTGAGTCGTAGATGTCATACTCCAAGGCTGGCGCGTAATCTGTGATGGGTTTCATGGTTGAACCCCAGTCACGGTTGGTTTCAACAGCTTGGTTCATACCGAAGGAAACATTGCTTGATTGATGGCGTGCACCTAGCTGGGCAATCACCTTTCCGTTTGTGACATCAACGATGGTAGAAGCTACTTGCAACTCATCATCTGGATAATTAACGTATTCGTCGGTATTGTAGATATCCCAGAGACGTTGTTGAACGGCTGGATCAACATTGGTATAAACTTCCATTCCTGTTGTCAAAAGGTTGTAACCAGTTTCCTGTTCGACTTGGTCGATTACTTCTTTGAGATAATTATCCATATAGGCTGGATAGTTGTTTCCAGAACGGAGGCTCTGCAGTCCATCTGTAATGGGAGTGTTAATGGCTTTCGTATTGTTCGGCAGAAATGTAGCCTTGACTTTTCATTTCCGAGAGGACAAGGTCACGGCGTTCTTGTGCCGCTTCTGGATGAGAATAGGGATCATATTGATTTGGAGCCTGAGGCATTCCAGCTAGGAGAGCCAATTGAGGTAGACTTAAATCTTTGAGGTCTTTACCATAGTAGTTTTGGGCTGCCGTTTGCATCCCGTAATTTCCGTTGGACATATAGACCTTGTTGATGTAGTAAGTTAGGATCTCTTGTTTGGTCGCTTTTTGTTCTAGCTGAACGGCTAGCCAAGCTTCCTGTGCCTTACGTGAAAGTGTTTGATCAGATGTTGATGTTGAGAAATAGGTTAGTTTAATCAACTGTTGTGTCAAGGTAGAACCACCTTGAAGACCACCCCCACCACGGAGGTTTCGTAAGGAAGCGCCTAGGATACGAATCGTATCTACTCCTCGGTGACTGAAGAAACGATGATCTTCAATAGAGACAATTGCATTGACCAGCTCCGTAGGGATTTCATTAGCCTGTGCATTGACACGGCGCTCAGAACCCAGATCAGCGATAAGTTCATTTTTGCTGTCATAGATCTTACTAGACGTTGTAGCGACTAGTTTGCTTTCGGATAGAGCCGGAGCCTTGCTTACATAGTAGAGAAAAAGGCCTCCACCTAGCATAATAGCTGCGATAAATACAGTCAAGAGGCAGATACTGACATACTTAACTATTCGCAGGAAAGTTTGTTTGTTCATCTTATTTTACCACCTAGTAAATGTTCTTTGATAACTTCGAGATAGGGAATCTGTGGAAAGGCACCAGGCTCAATCCTATATCCATTTTCTCGAATATATCCAAGTGGCATTGACTTTTGTCCCATATCTTGATGATAGAAACGAATCAAATCAATGGCCGGCAATAAGTAGGTTTCTTGCTGAGAAGAAAAGTGAAGGAGGACAAAGCAGATTCCTTGCTGGGCAAGAACTTGTTCCATATGCTGGATCTGATGGAGATGAAAATTCTTCATCGGAATCGCATGTTTTTGCCTGGTTTCCTTTGCTTCAAAGTCGATGTAGTATCCATCATAAACTCCTGAATAGTCAGTCGTTGAGGCCTGTCTAAAGTAGGCTTCAACGATCTTGGCTCGACTTCGTTGGGGATAGTCGACACGTACGATTTGGATGGGAGTCGGTTTCTTGTGAATAACTGCTAACCCATGTGACAAATAGTAGTCGTTCGTAGCGTTGATCATCTTTTCAAAAGACATTCCCCGATTTGCGAAATTTTTAGTTTGTGACGGGGGGGCTTGTCTCTTCTGTGATGAAAGTTTATGTGGATAGTTGACCATAATTCTCCTTATTGGTACAATAACATCACTCTATTATATCATAAATTTACAAAGAAAGGGTTAAAAATGACAACAGCCTTGATTTTAGGCTATTCAGCCTTCGACCTTGGTCTCTTTAATGACAAAGATATTCGCGTTGATATTATCAAAACAGCCATTCGGAGAGACCTAGAACGTCTAGCAGAAGAAGGGGTGACCTGGCTTGTCTTTACAGGGACTCTGGGCTTTGAGTACTGGGTGCTTCAAGTGGCACAGGATATGAAAGCAGACTATGGATTTCAGCTGGCGACCATTTTCGATTTTGAAACCCATGGTAGTAACTGGAATGAAGCCAATCAAATCAAACTCAGTGAGTTTAAGCAGGTTGACTTTGTCAAATATGCCTATCCACAATATGAGCACAAGGGGCAACTACGTGATTATCAGAAATTTCTGCTGGAAAATACAGATACTTGTTACCTTTTTTACGACGAAGAAAAGGAAACCAAGTTACAGTATTTTTACCAGATGATGAAGAATCAAGAAGGCTATGTTACAAAAAGATTAACATTTGAGGATCTGAACGAAATAGTGGAAAATTTTTCCGAAAAGTGAGGCTTTGACCTTGATTTTTGTTTGTCTTTTTTTATATAATAAGAATAGCAATCAAGAATGGAGAGAGAAATGGCAAGTATTATTTTTTCAGCAAAAGATATTTTTGAACAAGAGTTTGGACGTGAAGTTCGCGGATATAGTAAAGCAGAGGTAGACGAGTTCCTAGATGATGTGATCAAGGATTATGAGACTTACGCAGCTTTGGTCAAATCTCTTCGTCAGGAGATTGCTGATTTGAAGGAGGAATTGTCTAACAAGCCACAGGCAAGTTCTACTCAACAAAGTTCTATCGAAGTAACAAGTTCTACTCCAATGACAAATTTTGATATTTTGAAACGATTGAATCGACTTGAAAAAGAAGTATTCGGTAAGCAAATTGTAGACAATTCTGAGTTATAATTAGGTGTCTATTAGATGCAATTTTTGGATAATCGCGTGAAGAGAATCCCTTTTCATGAGGAAAGTCCATGCTAGCACAGGCTGTGATGCCTGTAGTGTTTGTGCTAGGCGAATCCATAAGCCTAGGGACGAGAGATCGTTACGGCAGTCGAAATGGCTAAGTCTTTGGATAAGTCAGAGTAGGCTTGAAAGTGCCACAGTGACGGAGTCTTTCTGGAAACGGAGAGAGTGGAACGCGGTAAACCCCTCAAGCTAGCAACCCAAATTTTGGTCGGGGCATGGAGTGCACGGAAACGAACGTAGTACTCTGACTGCTATCAGCTATAGGCTGCTAGCGGTAGACAGATGATTATCGAAGGAAGTGGTCCTAGTCACTTCTGGAACAAAACATGGCTTATAGAAAATTGCATATAGGTTGGGGCTGAGAAATCTTTCTCAACCTCATTTTTTAAAGTGAACAAGAGAAAGGTCTTGCAAGACTGTAAAATGAAAAAAGAATTTAATTTAATCGCAACTGCTGCAGCGGGTCTTGAAGCCGTTGTGGGTCGTGAGGTGCGAGAGTTAGGCTATGATTGCCAGGTTGAAAATGGCCGTGTCCGTTTTCAAGGAGATGTGAAGGCAATCATCGAGACCAATCTGTGGCTTCGCGCAGCTGACCGTATCAAGATTGTAGTTGGAAGCTTTCCGGCTAAGACCTTTGAAGAGCTTTTTCAAGGCGTTTTTGCTCTGGATTGGGAAAACTATCTCCCGCTTGGGGCGCGTTTTCCAATTTCCAAGGCCAAATGTGTAAAGTCTAAACTTCATAATGAGCCTAGTGTTCAGGCGATTTCCAAGAAGGCTGTTGTGAAGAAACTGCAAAAACATTATGCTCGCCCAGAAGGTGTTCCCTTGATGGAGAATGGTCCTGAATTTAAGATTGAGGTGTCCATCCTTAAAGATATGGCAACTGTCATGATTGATACAACAGGATTTAGTCTTTTCAAGCGTGGCTATCGTACGGAAAAGGGTGGAGCTCCTATCAAGGAAAACATGGCAGCAGCCATTTTACAACTCTCTAACTGGTATCCAGACAAGCCCTTGATCGATCCGACCTGTGGTTCAGGAACTTTCTGTATCGAGGCGGCTATGATAGCTAAAAAGATGGCTCCTGGCCTTCGCCGTTCCTTTGCTTTTGAAGAGTGGAACTGGGTCAACGATCGGTTAATTCAAGAAGTGCGTACCGAGGCTGCCAAGAAAATTGACCATGAACTGGAATTGGATATTATGGGCTGTGATATTGATGCTCGTATGGTGGAAATTGCCAAGGCAAATGCCCAAGCAGCAGGTGTGGCAGGCGATATCACCTTTAAGCAAATGCGGGTACAAGACTTGCGCACAGACAAGGTAAATGGTGTCATCATCTCCAATCCGCCATATGGGGAGCGTTTGTCTGATGATGCAGGAGTTACCAAGCTCTATGCTGAGATGGGACAGGTGTTTGCGCCACTGAAAACCTGGAGTAAATTTATCCTGACGAGTGATGAAGCTTTGAAAGCAAGTACGGAAGTCCAGCTGATAAAAAACGCAAACTGTATAACGGAACCTTAAAAGTGGATTTGTATCAATACTTTGGTCAGCGTGTGAAGCGCCAAGAGGTAAAGTAGAAAGGAAGACAGATGAGTAAAAAAAGACACAATCGTCATAAAAAAGAGCATCAAGAGTCCAAATTTGATTTTGACGAGGCGAAAGATCTGACAGTTGGTCAAGTCATCCGTAAAAATGAAGAAGTTGAAGCTGGAGTATTGCCTGAGGACAATATCTTGGATAAATACATCAAACAGCACCGCGAGGAAATCGAGGCGGACAAGTTTGAAACACGTCAATTTAAAAAAGAAGAACTGCAGGAAGCTCAGGCTCAAGAAGAATTGACGACACAGGAAGTCTCAGAAATCACTGAAGAGTCGGCCCCAATCATAGAGGAACCCGAGACAGTTTCAGAAGAAACGGTGTCAGACTCAGTGGAATCTACAAGCTCGGATGTGGTTTTGCCTCCTTTGGGAGAGGAAAATCAAGACTTGGAACCGCTTGTGTTGGAAAAGCAAACGCCAGCAGAGGTTACTGATGAGAAAGAAGAGGAAGGGACGACTCTACTTTCACGTTCAGCTCAGGCAGAATCAGAAACAATTTCTAATTCTAAAAAGAAGCGCGTGTTTGTTATCGGTTCAGCCTTGGCAGCAGCCCTTATCTTGGCAGGTAGTTACTATATCTATCGTCAAGTAAATCGCTCCAACCAAGCCATCCAGTCTTCCCAGTCTTCTTCTAGTAATCAAGAAACACAAACAGCCCTACAAGAGTTTAATGCCCTCTACGATGCTTTTTATACAGATGCTAATAAAACGGCTTTGAAAAATAGTCAGTTTGACAAGTTGGACCGACTCAAGGCTCAACTAGATAAACTCGAAGGTAGCCGAGAGCACACTCTGGCCAAGTCTAAGTATGATAGTTTAGAAGCTCAAATCAAGGCTGTGCAAGAAGTGAATAATCAGTTTGAAACTCCAGCAATTACTGACGGTGTCTTGGATACCAATGCAAAGGTCAAGGCAGATGCTAAATTTACAGAAATTAAAACAGGAAATACAGAGCTAGATAAACTGTTAGATAAGGCCATTAGCCTTGGTAAGAGCCAGCAAACAAGCGCCTCTAGTTCAAGTTCAAGTAGCAATAGCCAAGAAAGTTCAAGTACAACGACTGATAGCAGTACGAGCAGTTCGTCTGCTTCATCAAGTTCAGCACCTGCCAGCAGACCAGAAAGTGGAGGTTTGTCTAGCGATGGTGTCAATCTTCAAAGAAGTGCTAGTCGTGTACCGTACAACCAATCAGCTGTAGAGGATAGCAACAACCCTGCTTGGACATTTGCAGATGGTGTCCTTGAACAAATCTTAGCAACATCGCGTGCTCGTGGCTATATCACTGGCAATCAATATATCCTAGAACGGGTCAATATCGTAAACGGAAACGGTTATTACAATCTCTACAAACCAGATGGAACCTACCTCTTTACCCTCAACTGTAAGACTGGATACTTTGTCGGTAATGGAGCTGGTCATGCAGATGACTTGGATTACTAGGAGTCCGTTACAAAATTCTTTCCTTTCATAGGTAAAAATGATAAAATAAAACATATTAAACAAGAGGAGTGTCACATGACAAAAGCTAACTTTGGTGTCGTTGGTATGGCCGTAATGGGTCGTAACCTTGCCCTAAATATCGAATCTCGTGGCTATACAGTTGCCATTTACAACCGTAGTAAAGAAAAAACAGAAGACGTAATTGCTTGCCATCCTGAAAAGAACTTTGTGCCAAGCTATGACGTGGAAAGCTTTGTAAACTCAATCGAAAAACCTCGTCGTATCATGCTCATGGTTCAAGCTGGACCTGGTACAGATGCCACTATCCAAGCCCTTCTTCCCCACCTTGATAAGGGTGATATCTTGATCGACGGCGGAAACACTTTCTACAAAGATACCATCCGTCGTAATGAAGAATTGGCAAACTCAGGTATCAACTTTATCGGTACTGGAGTTTCTGGTGGGGAAAAAGGTGCCCTTGAAGGTCCTTCTATCATGCCTGGTGGACAAAAAGAAGCCTACGAATTGGTTGCGGATGTTCTTGAAGAAATCTCAGCTAAAGCACCAGAAGATGGCAAACCATGTGTGACTTACATCGGTCCTGATGGAGCTGGTCATTATGTGAAAATGGTCCACAACGGTATCGAGTATGGTGACATGCAATTGATCGCAGAAAGCTATGACCTCATGCAACACTTGCTCGGCCTTTCTGCAGAAGACATGGCTGAAATCTTCACTGAGTGGAATAAAGGCGAGCTTGATAGCTACTTGATCGAAATTACAGCTGATATCTTGAGCCGTAAAGACGATGAAGGTCAAGATGGCCCAATCGTAGACTACATCCTTGATGCTGCAGGTAACAAGGGAACTGGTAAATGGACGAGTCAATCATCACTTGACCTTGGTGTGCCATTGTCACTTATCACTGAGTCAGTATTTGCTCGCTACATCTCTACATACAAAGAAGAGCGTGTACATGCTAGCAAGGTGCTTCCAAAACCAGCTGCCTTCAAATTTGAAGGAGACAAGGCTGAGTTGATCGAAAAGATCCGTCAAGCGCTTTACTTCTCAAAAATTATCTCATACGCACAAGGTTTTGCTCAATTGCGTGTGGCTTCTAAAGAAAACAACTGGAACTTGCCATTTGCGGACATCGCATCTATCTGGCGCGATGGCTGTATCATCCGTTCACGTTTCTTGCAAAAGATCACAGATGCTTACAACCGTGATGCAGATCTTGCTAACCTTCTCTTGGATGAGTACTTCTTGGATGTTACTGCTAAGTACCAACAAGCAGTGCGTGATATCGTAGCTCTTGCTGTTCAAGCTGGTGTACCAGTACCAACCTTCTCAGCAGCTATTACTTACTTTGATAGCTACCGTTCAGCTGACCTTCCAGCTAACTTGATCCAAGCGCAACGTGACTACTTTGGTGCCCACACTTACCAACGTAAAGACAAAGAAGGAACATTCCACTACTCTTGGTATGACGAAAAATAAGTAGGTCTGCCATGGGGAAACGGATTTTATTACTTGAGAAAGAACGAAATCTCGCTCATTTTCTCAGTCTGGAACTTCAAAAAGAGCAGTACCGTGTTGATCTGGTCGAGGAGGGACAAAAAGTCCTCTCCATGGCTCTCCAGACAGATTATGACTTGATTTTACTGAATGCTCGTCTGGGGGATATGACGGCCCAGGATTTTGCAGAGAGGCTGAGTCGGACAAAACCTGCCTCAGTGATCATGGTCTTGGACCATCGCGAAGAATTGCAAGACCAGATTGAGACAATCCAGCGCTTCGCCGTTTCTTACATCTATAAGCCAGTGATTATTGATCAGCTGGTGGCTCGTATTTCAGCGATTTTCCGAGGTCGGGACTTTATCGACCAACACTGTAGTCAGATGAAGGTCCCAACGTCTTACCGCAATTTGCGTATGGATGTAGAACATCATACCGTTTATCGTGGCGAGGAGATGATTGCTCTGACGCGCCGTGAGTATGACCTTTTGGCCACTCTCATGGGAAGCAAGAAGGTCTTGACTCGTGAGCAGTTGTTGGAAAGTGTTTGGAAGTACGAAGTGCGACAGAAACTAATATCGTGGATGTTTATATCCGTTATCTACGTAGCAAGCTTGATGTAAAAGGTCAAAAAAGCTACATTAAAACAGTGCGTGGTGTTGGTTACACCATGCAAGAATAGAAAGGCAGTTGCAGTTGTGTAACTGCTTTTTTTGAGAAGCTTCTATATATTGACATACAGTAGAGTCTTTGCTACAATCAGTTATGGAGGAAAGATCTAATGAAAAAATTTAAAATCATGATGCAAGTTGGACTAGCAGTGTTTTTCTTCGGTTTGTTAGCGACAAGTACAGTATTGGCGGATACCACAGGTGGACAGTTTGTTGATAAGGACAATAGAAAATACTATATAAAAGATGACCATAAAGCAATCTATTGGCATAAGATTGACGGGAAAATGTACTATTTTGGTGATGATGGAGAAATGGTAGTTGGCTGGCAATACTTAGAAATTCCTGGGACGGGTTATCGTGATGATTTATTTGATAATCGTCCAGTTTTCGAAATTGGCCTTCAATATAAATGGTACTACTTTGATCAGGATGGGGTACTACAAGAATTTGTTGGCTGGCAACAATTAGAGGTTAAAGATTCATTAACTGTTGGTAAAAAACATGGTGAAGGTTTTGAAGGCCCAGAAGTTCTTAAATTAGCAAATTATTACTTTAATGAAGATCATTCTTTAAAGACAGGTTGGCTCTACGATCAATCTAACTGGTACTATCTAGCAAAAACAGGTCATTTAGGGAAAGACTACCTTGGTGGTGAAAGACGTGCGGGTTGGATAAACGATGATTCGACTTGGTACTACCTAGATCCAACAACTGGTATTATGCAAACTGGTTGGCAATATCTAGGTAATAAGTGGTACTACCTCCGCTCATCGGGAGCTATGGCAACTAGTTGGATTAAAGATGGTTCAACTTGGTATTACCTAGACCAATCAAATGGTGATATGAAAACTGGCTGGGCTTATGTCGGTAACAAGTGGTACTACTTCCGTTCATCAGGAGCTATGGCAACCGGTTGGTATCAGGAAGGTTCGACTTGGTATTATCTAAATGCAAGTAATGGAGATATGAAGACAGGCTGGTTCCAGGTCAATTGTAAATGGTACTACGCTTATAGTTCAGGTGCTTTAGCAGTGAATACGACCATAGAAGGCTACTACGTCAATTATAATGGCGAATGGGTCCAATAATGAAAGAGGCGATTGTGAAGGAAACAATCGCTTTTTTTGTAAAAATATAATAAAATAGATAGGAGAAAATACTACTGTATGAAATGAGACGGTCTTTTCGTCTAGTTAAAGGAAAACATGACAAAAAAAGTTGGTGTCGGTCAGGCACATAGTAAGATTATTTTAATAGGGGAGCATGCGGTCGTTTACGGTTATCCTGCCATTTCCATGCCTCTTTTGGAGGTGGAGGTGACTTGTAAGGTGGTACCTGCTGAAAGCCCGTGGCGTCTCTATGAGGAGGATACTTTGTCCATGGCAGTTTATGCTTCGCTGGAGTATTTGGATATCAAAGAAGCTTGCATTCGCTGTGAGATTGACTCGGCTATCCCTGAAAAACGGGGAATGGGTTCGTCAGCGGCTATTAGCATAGCGGCCATTCGTGCGGTTTTTGACTACTATCAAGCCGACCTGCCTCATGATGTACTAGAAATCTTGGTCAATCGGGCTGAGATGATTGCTCATATGAATCCTAGTGGTTTGGATGCCAAGACCTGTCTCAGTGACCAACCAATTCGCTTTATCAAGAATGTAGGATTTACAGAGCTTGAGATGGATCTATCGGCCTATTTGGTGATTGCTGATACAGGCGTTTATGGTCACACTCGTGAAGCCATCCAAGTGGTTCAAAGTAAGGGCAAGGATGCCCTACCGTTTTTGCATGCCTTGGGAGAATTGACCCAGCAAGCAGAAGATGCAATTAGACAAAAAGATGCTGAAGGGCTGGGACAAATTCTCAGTCAAGCGCATTTACATTTAAAAGAAATTGGTGTTAGTAGCCCTGAGGCAGACTCCCTCGTTGAAACGGCTCTGAGCCATGGTGCTCTGGGTGCCAAGATGAGTGGTGGTGGGCTAGGAGGCTGTATTATCGCCTTGGTAGCCAATCTGGACCAAGCACAAGAACTAGCAAAACGATTAGAAGAGAAAGGAGCTGTTCAGACATGGATCGAAAGCCTGTAACAGTACGTTCCTACGCAAATATTGCCATTATCAAATATTGGGGAAAGAAAAAAGAAAAAGAAATGGTGCCTGCTACTAGCAGTATCTCTTTGACTTTGGAAAATATGTACACAGAGACGACCTTGTCGCCTTTACCGACGGATGCGACTGCTGATGTCTTTTATATCAATGGTCAGCTCCAAAATGAGGCTGAGCATGCCAAAATGAGCAAAATCATTGACCGTTACCGCCCAGAAGGTGAGGGCTTTGTCCGTATTGACACTCAAAACAATATGCCTACAGCAGCGGGCTTGTCCTCTAGTTCTAGTGGTTTGTCCGCCTTGGTCAAGGCTTGCAATGCTTATTTCCAGCTTGGTTTGAATCGGAGCAAGTTGGCACAGGAGGCTAAGTTTGCCTCAGGTTCTTCCTCTCGCAGTTTTTATGGACCGCTAGGTGCCTGGGATAAGGATAGTGGGGAAATCTACCCTGTAGAGACAGACTTGAAACTAGCTATGATTATGTTGGTGCTAGAGGACAAGAAAAAACCAATCTCTAGCCGTGATGGGATGAAACTCTGTGTGGAAACCTCGACGACCTTTGATGACTGGGTGCGCCAGTCTGAGAAAGACTATCAAGATATGCTGGTTTATCTCAAAGAGAATGACTTTGCCAAGATTGGGGAACTAACGGAGAGAAATGCCCTAGCCATGCACGCTACGACGAAAACAGCATCGCCAGCCTTTTCTTATCTAACAGATGCGACTTATGAAGCGATGGACTTTGTCCGCCAACTTCGTGAGCAAGGCGAGGCTTGCTACTTTACCATGGATGCCGGTCCCAATGTCAAGGTCCTCTGTCAGGAGAAAGACTTGGAGCATTTGTCAGAAATCTTTGGTCAACGTTATCGCTTGATTGTGTCAAAAACAAAGGATTTGAGCCAAGATGATTGCTGTTAAAACTTGCGGGAAACTCTATTGGGCAGGTGAGTATGCTATTCTAGAGCCAGGACAGTTGGCCTTGATAAAGGACATTCCCATCTATATGAGGGCTGAGATTACTTTTTCTGACAGCTACCGTCTCTATTCAGATCTGTTTGATTTTGCAGTGGACTTGACGCCAAATCCTGCCTACAGCTTGATTCAAGAAACGATTGCGTTAGTGGAAGATTTCCTGACTTATCGAGGTCAAACTTTAAGACCATTTTCTCTAGAAATCCGTGGAAAAATGGAACGAGAAGGGAAAAAGTTTGGTCTGGGTTCGAGTGGTAGCGTCGTTGTTTTGGTGATTAAGGCCCTGCTGGCTCTATATGATATTACGGTTGATTCGGAACTCTTGTTCAAGCTGGCAAGCGCGGTCTTGCTCAAGCGAGGCGACAATGGTTCCATGGGAGACCTTGCCTGTATCGTAGCAGAGGATTTGGTTCTCTACCAGTCATTTGATCGAAAGAAGGTTGCTGCTTGGTTGGAAGAAGAAAGCTTGGCGACAGTTTTGGAGCGTGACTGGGGCTTTTCCATCTCACAAGTAAAACCAGGTCTAGAATGTGATTTCCTAGTGGGATGGACCAAGCAAGTGGCTGTATCGAGTCAAATGGTTCAGCAAATCAAGCGAAACATCAATCAGAATTTTTTAACTTCCTCAAAAGCAACGGTGACTGCTTTGGTAGAAGCTTTAGAACAAGGAAAAGCAGAAAAAATTATCGAGCAGCTGGAAACAGTCAGTCAGCTTTTAGAAGGCTTGAGCCCAGATATTTACACACCTTCGCTGAGACAGTTGAAGACAGCTAGCCAAGATTTGCAGGCTGTTGCCAAGAGTAGCGGTGCGGGTGGTGGTGACTGTGGGATTGCCTTGAGTTTTGATGTGCAATCAACCGAAACCTTAAAAAATCGTTGGGCCGATCTGGGGATTGAGCTCTTATACCAAGAAAGGATAGGACATGACGACAAATCGTAAGGACGAGCATATCCGCTATGCCCTTGAGCAGAAAAGTTCCTATAATAGCTTTGATGAGGTGGAGTTGATTCATTCTTCCCTGCCTCTTTACGATCTGGATGAGATTGATCTTTCGACAGAATTTGCTGGTCGAAAATGGGACTTTCCTTTTTATATCAATGCCATGACAGGTGGGAGTGATAAAGGGCGAGAAATTAATCAAAAACTAGCTCAGGTGGCAGAAGCCTGTGGGATTTTATTTGTGACAGGTTCTTATAGTGCAGCCCTCAAGGATCCAACAGATGACTCTTTTTCTGTCAAGTCTAACCATCCAAATCTCTTTCTTGGAACCAATATTGGATTGGACAAGCCTATCGAGTCAGGACTTCAGACTGTGCAAGAGATGAATCCTCTCCTCTTACAAGTGCACGTTAACGTCATGCAGGAATTACTCATGCCCGAGGGAGAAAGGAAGTTCAGAAGCTGGCAATCGCATCTGGCAGACTATAGCAAGCAAATCCCTGTTCCTATTGTCCTAAAGGAAGTGGGTTTTGGGATGGATGTGAAGACCATCGAGAGAGCCTATGAACTGGGCGTTCGAACGGTTGACCTGTCGGGTCGTGGAGGTACCAGCTTTGCTTACATTGAAAACCGTCGCAGTGGCCAGCGTGACTACCTCAATCAATGGGCCAGTCTACTATGCAAGCCCTCCTCAATGCCCAAGGCTGGAAAGACAAGGTCGAACTCTTGGTCAGTGGAGGTGTTCGGAATCCGCTAGATATGATTAAGTGCTTGGTATTTGGTGCCAAGGCTGTAGGACTGTCACGTACCGTTCTTGAGTTGGTGGAAAGCTATACCGTCGAAGAAGTAATTGGTATTGTCCAAGGCTGGAAAGACGATCTGTGTTTGATCATGTGCGCCCTTAACTGTGCCACCATAGCGGATCTGCAAAACGTAGACTATATTCTTTATGGAAAACTAAAAGAAGCAAAAGATCAGATGAAAAAGGCGTAACTACCGCCTTTTTTCCATCCTCAGACCGAGGTGACTTTTTTGAATTGTGATAAAATAGAAGGGAGAGGATGCGTCTATGAAAAAATTTCAAATCTTTTTATTTATTGAAGCCTGTCTTTTGACGGGAGCTCTGATTTTGATGGTATCAGAGCATTTTTCGCGTTTTCTACTGATTTTATTCCTCTTTCTTCTCCTGATACGCTATTATGCAGGCAAAGAGGGCAACAACTTTCTCCTCCTTGTGGCTACCATTCTTTTCTTTTTCATCGTCATGCTCAATCCCTTTGTGATTTTTGCCATCTTTGTAGCGGTGATCTATAGTCTCTTTCTTCTCTATCCGATGATGAATCAAGAAAGAGAGGAGACCGACTTGGTCTTTGAAGAGGTGGTGACGGTTAAAAATGAAAAGAATCGCTGGTTTGGCAATCTCCATCATTTCTCTAGTCACCAGACTTGCCAGTTTGACGATATCAACCTCTTTCGCCTTATGGGTAAGGACACTATTCATCTGGAAAGAGTTATCCTAACCAATCATGACAATGTCATTATCCTTAGAAAGATGGTCGGAACGACTAGGATTATCGTACCTGTAGATGTGGAAATCAGCCTCAGTGTTAATTGTCTTTATGGAGATCTTACCTTCCTTCATCAACCTAAGAAATCCCTTCGCAATGAACACTATCATCAGGAAACCAGAGACTATCTCAAGAGTAACAAGAGCGTCAAGATTTCCTAACTACTATGGTTGGCGATGTGGAGGTAGTCAGAGGATGAAAAAGCAATCGTATCTGTTAATCGGGCTGACTTCCCTCCTCTTTCTCCTCTTTTTGGCTAATAGTCTGCTTGATATTTTTGAACTGGATTGGTCCTATTTGCTACAAGATATTGAGAAAACAGAGAAGTTAATCTTTTTGATCTTGGTCTTTAGCCTTTCCATGATTTTCTTTTTTGTCCTTTTTTGGCGCGTGATAGAAGAAGTCTCTCGCAGGAAAATACAGGTCAATCTCAAGCGCTTGTTAGCAGGGAAAGAGGTAATTTCCTTTGCAGATCCAGATTTGGATGCCAGTTTCAAGTCCTTATCTGGCAAGCTCAACCTCTTGACAGAGGCTGTTCAAAAGGCTGAAAATCAAAGCCTGGTCAAGGAAGAAGCAATCATCGAGAAAGAACGGAAGCGGATAGCACGTGACTTACACGATACGGTTAGTCAGGAGTTGTTTGCGGCCCATATGATTTTATCAGGTGTCAGCCAGCAGGCTTTGAAGCTTGATAGAGAAAAGATGCAGACCCAGTTGCAAAGTGTCGCGGCCATCCTCGAAACAGCCCAGAAAGATCTGCGGGTCTTGCTCTTGCATTTGCGACCAGTTGAGTTGGAAGAGAAGAGTTTGGTTGAGGGGGATTCAAATCCTCTTAAAAGAGCTTGAGGACAAGAGCGATCTCAAGGTCAGTCTCAAGCAAAATGTGTCTAAATTGCCTAAGAAAATCGAAGAGCATATCTTCCGTATATTGCAGGAGTTGATCAGCAATACCCTCCGCCATGCCCAGGCATCTTGTTTAGATGTTTATCTCTATCAGACAGATGTTGAATTGCAGCTGAAGGTGGTGGACAATGGGATTGGTTTCCAGTTAGGGAGCTTAGATGACTTGAGTTATGGACTGCGAGATATCAAGGAGCGGGTCGAGGATATGGCAGGAACGGTTCAACTCTTGACAGCACCTAAGCAAGGACTGGCGGTTGATATCCGTATTCCCTTGCTAGATAAGGAATTATAAAGGAGTATAGATGAAAATTTTACTGGTAGATGACCATGAAATGGTCCGATTGGGCTTGAAAAGCTACTTTGACCTTCAAGAAGATGTAGAAGTTGTGGGCGAGGCGGCCAACGGTGTTCAAGGGATTTCCTTGGCCTTGGAACTGCGTCCAGATGTTATTGTCATGGATATTGTTATGCCTGAGATGAATGGGATTGATGCTACCTTAACCATCCTCAAAGAATGGCCTGAAGCCAAGATTTTGATTGTGACATCTTATTTGGACAATGAAAAAATCATGCCGGTCTTGAACGCGGGTGCTAAAGGCTATATGCTCAAAACTTCCAGTGCAGACGAACTGCTCCATGCTGTTCGTAAGGTTGCTGCTGGTGAGCTTGCTATTGAACAAGAGGTCAGCAAGAAGGTCGAATACCACCGCAATCATATCGAACTTCATGAAGAACTGACTGCGCGTGAGCGAGACGTGCTTCAACTGATTGCTAAGGGCTATGAAAATCAGCGCATTGCAGATGAGCTCTTTATCTCCCTTAAGACAGTCAAGACCCATGTGTCAAATATCCTATCCAAGCTTGAGGTCAGTGATCGCACCCAGGCTGCAGTCTATGCCTTTCAGCACCACTTGGTAGGGCAGGAGGACTTTTAGATGAGTCTTGCAGATATAGTTGAGAAGCTAGAAGCGGCAAAAAATCCAGAAAAAGCAGGCCCCATGGAAGCCTATATGCGCCATCAATTTTCCTTTCTAGGTATTGCAGCTCCTGAAAGAAATGTCCTTTATAAAAAATACTTTCCAAGTGCGAAAAAAACAAAGATCATCGATTGGGATTTTGTGGACACTTGCTGGGAAAAGGAACCTAGAGAATACCAATATGTGGCGGCCAACTATTTGAAAGCCATGCAGTCTTATCTAACGAAGGATGATTTGCCTAAGCTTGAGCATCTAGTCGTGACCAAGTCTTGGTGGGACACGGTAGATATCCTAGACCGAGTAGTAGGGAGTTTGGTAGCCGACCATCCGGAACTTGAAGAAGTGATTTTAAAATGGAGCCTATCAGACAATATATGGCTGAGACGCGTCGCTATTGATCACCAGTTGTTAAGAAAAGAGAAAACCGATGTCCGACTGATGGAAAAAATCCTGCTAAACAATCTGGACCAGACAGAATTTTTTATTAACAAAGCCATCGGCTGGGCACTAAGAGACTACTCCAAAACCAATCCAGACTGGGTAGCAAGTTTTATCGAAAAAAACAAGGAAAAAATGGCTGAACTTAGTATCAAGGAAGCCAGCAAATACCTTTAGCATCGTTGAAAAGCGTATTCATTACTTGAAAAAAGTCGCTCGTTTATGTTATAATAGACTGTATTTAAAAATTTTAAGGAGAAATGACAGAATGTCTGTATCATTTGAAAACAAAGAAACAAACCGTGGTGTCTTGACTTTCACTATCTCTCAAGACCAAATCAAACCAGAAGTGGATCGTGTATTTAACTCAGTAAAGAAAACTCTTAACGTTCCAGGTTTCCGTAAAGGTCACCTTCCACGTCCTATCTTTGATAAAAAATTTGGTGAAGAAACACTTTACCAAGATGTGTTGAACGCTCTTTTGCCAAACGCTTATGAAGCAGCTGTAAAAGAAGCTGGTCTTGAAGTGGTTGCGCAACCAAAAATTGACGTGACTTCAATGGAAAAAAAGGTCAAGACTGGGTCATCACTGCTGAAGTCGTGACAAAACCTGAAGTAAAATTGGGTGACTACAAACCTTGAAGTATCAGTAGATGTAGAAAAAGAAGTAACAGACGCTGACGTTGAAGAACGTATCGAACGCGAACGCAACAACTTGGCTGAATTGGTTATCAAGGAAGCTGCTGCTGAAAATGGCGATACTGTTGTCATTGACTTCGTTGGTTCTATCGACGGTGTTGAGTTCGACGGTGGAAAAGGTGAAAACTTCTCACTTGGACTTGGATCAGGTCAATTCATCCCTGGTTTCGAAGACCAATTGGTTGGACACTCAGCTGGCGAAACGGTTGACGTTATCGTAACATTCCCAGAAGACTACCAAGCAGAAGATCTTGCAGGTAAAGAAGCGAAATTCGTAACAACTATCCACGAAGTTAAAGCTAAAGAAGTTCCAGCTCTTGATGATGAACTTGCAAAAGACATCGACGAAGAAGTGGAAACACTTGCTGAATTGAAAGAAAAATACCGTAAGGAATTGGCTGCTTCAAAAGAAGAAGCATACAAAGATGCCCTTGAAGGTGCAGCAATCGATAAAGCTGTAGAAAACGCTGAAATCGTAGAACTTCCAGAGGAAATGATCCACGAAGAAGTTCACCGCTCAGTAAACGAATTCCTTGGAAACTTGCAACGTCAAGGTATCAACCCTGACATGTACTTCCAAATCACTGGAACTACTCAAGAAGACCTTCACAAACAATACGAAGCAGAAGCTGAGTCACGTACTAAGACTAACCTTGTAATCGAAGCAGTTGCCAAGGCTGAAGGATTTGACGCTACTGAAGAAGAAATCCAAAAAGAAATCGAACAATTGGCAGCAACTTACAACATGGAAGTGGCACAAGTTCAAAACTTGCTTTCAGCAGATATGTTGAAACATGATATCGCAATCAAAAAAGCTGTTGAATTGATCACAAGCACTGCAACAGTAAAATAATCTTAAAAGATAAAAAGCCCACCTGACTAGGTGGGTTTTCTGATGCTCTACTTTCCAAAAATATCTTTGAGGTCTGCGTCTGTAATCCCGATCATAGCTGGGATGCTTGACCAGTTTTCCTCGGTGAGGATGTAGGATAGAGGAGCTCCCTCTTGATTTGTTGTTTCAGTTGGGGCTGGGTTGGTTTGGTCAGCTGATTCAAGCAGATCCTTGAAGCGTTCAATCAGATAGGTCTTACGGGCAGTTCCGATATGTTTGACTGCATAGTCAAAGGCCTGTAATTCGCCTAGTAAGATGAGCTTGCTCTTAGCCCGTGTAATAGCTGTGTAGATTAGATTGCGTTCCAGCATGCGCTTGCTAGCACTAGTAATGGGCAGGATGACAACGGGAAACTCACTCCCTTGTGACTTATGAATACTCATGGCATAGGCCAGACGAATCTTGTACCATTCATTGCGTGGATAGATGACCTCATTGCCATCAAAATCAATGATAATCTCGTCTTGTTTTGACTCGGTGTACTTACTAGGGATCAGATCTGAGATGTAGCCTAGTCTCCATTAAAGACATTGACTTCAGCGTCGTTGACTAGGTGAATGACCTTGTCCCCTGTTCGATAGTGACACTGAGTTGCTTCAAAGCTAACTTGTCCCTTTTGAAGAGGATTGAGTAGGCCTTGCATGAGTTGGTTGATGGCGTCAATACCAGCAGTTCCTCGATACATAGGCGCCAGCACCTGAATATCACGAGCCGGAATGCCACTTCTGAGGGCAGCACCAAGAATTTTCTCAATGGTAGCAGGGATATGGCCGCTAGCAATTTCAAAGTAGGAGCGGTCTGCCTTTTTCTTAGTAAAGTCAGCTGGCAAGATGCCTTGTCGAATCTGGCTAGCCAAGGTGACGATGGTTGATTCTTCACTCTGACGGTAAATCCGTTCCAAGCGAGTCTGCGGAATCAGGGGTATCTGGAGCAGGTCAGCAAGGACTTGCCCAGGACTAACAGAAGGTAGCTGGTCGCTATCACCCACGATGAGGATTTTACTGTTAGAAGAGATGTTGGAGAAAAGTTGGTTGGCTAGCCAAGTGTCCACCATGGAGAATTCATCCACGATAATAAAGTCGGCATCCAGATAATCTTCCAGATGGCTAGTATCATCGTCCCCCGTCATTCCCAAATGGCGGTGAATGGTCGCGCTGGGCAAACCTGTTAATTCATTCATGCGCCGAGCTGCTCGACCAGTTGGAGCTGCTAGAAGGATAGGCAGGTTGCTTTTTTTTCTGAGGTCAAGTCCTTCTAAAAGTGCATAGACAGCGATAATCCCATTGATAACAGTCGTCTTACCTGTACCAGGTCCACCTGTTAGGATAAAGACCTTGTTCTGGATAGCGTCACAGATAGCCTGTTTTTGAATGCTATCGTATTGGATACCCAGTTCCTCCTCGACAGTAGCGATATGCTTTTGAATGGTTTCTAAATCCTGATTTTTCTGTTTTCCTTTTTCAAGGATACGAACCAAGTGGCTGCGAATGCCTTCTTCGGCGAAAAAGAGACTATTGTCAAAGATTTTGGTATCAATCTGCTGAACCTTGTCTTCTTCGATGAGGTAGGAGAGTTCTTGGGCTACTTGGCTGGGATCCAGTTCTACGGGTCGGGAAGACTCGAGGAGAGTCAGGGTCTGTTCCAGCAAATCTCGGGCTTCCATGTAGGTATCGCCCGTATCCATACAGCCTTGAAAGAGACTGTGGACAAGGCCAGCACGAAAGCGCTCGGGAGCCTGACTTTCGATGCCTAGTTCCTCCGCTAGTTGGTCAGCAATGGTAAAACCCAATCCCTTGATATCCTCGACCAGTTGGTAGGGATAGTTTTCGACAATATCCAGCGTTTCTTCCTTGTAAAAGTCTTGAATCTGAAAGGCTAGTTTATTGGGAATGCCGTAGTTAGCTAGTTTTGCCAAGACCATTTCTGTCCCATAGTTGAGACGGAGGGTAGAGAGGAAAGCCTCACGGTTTTGGGCAGAGAGTCCTGAGATGCCTTCTAGCTTTTCAGGATGTTCCAGAATTTCGTCTATGGTATTTTCACCATAGCAATCCACGATTTTTTGAGCCGTTTTGAGACCAATTCCCTTGAAGTGGCTACTCGAAAAGTACTTAACTAGCCCTTTTTTAGTTGGTTTTGCCCGCTCATAACGGCTGATTTGCAGTTGTTCTCCGTACTTGGAGTGTTGAACGATTTGTCCCCAAAAGGTGTAGTCTTCGCCCTCAATCACGTCAGCCATGGTTCCTGTAATGATAATTTCAAAATCGTCAAAGTCCTCCGCATTGGTATCTTCGATATCTAGGAGGAGGATGCGATAAAAATTGCTGGGATTTTCAAAAATAATACGTTCAATGGTGCCTGAAAAATAAACTTCCATAGATTTCCTTTTTGATAGAAAAAGAGCTGGGATAGAGCTTTCAGTTAGGCTTTCCTTTGATTTGGGACTTGGTACAAGATATTGCCAAGTTGCAATCTAATCCTAAAAGCTAACTCAAAAAGACTATCACAGCATCTAGTTGCTGATTTTAAAAGATTCCGATACGGTTGAGTGGCCAGAAACGGAATTTGGCTTCTCCTTTGATTTGACTGGCTTTAAAGGTTCCGACATGGCGACTGTCACTGGAAACCAAACGGTCATCTCCAAGGAGGAGGTACTCGCCCTCAGGTACTGTAAAGCTGAAACTGGTGTTGAAATTCACATCGACAGTAAAGGCCTGAGCTTTCTGGGCTAGACTTCTAAAATACACCCCCTTATCTCCTTCAAAGCCTTTCCCCGAATAGGCGTTTTGCAGTTTATCATTTTTAAACTGTTGGAGGTAGTCTGCTAGGTAAGGTTCGTCGGTTTCTTGATTGTTGATAAAGAGCTTGTCGTTTTCGTAGCGAATGGTATCACCAGGCATGCCGATGACGCGTTTAACGATGTCTTTATTTCCATCATCTTCATGAGCAACTACAATGTCAAAACGGTTGATAGGGAGGTGTTTGACGACAAAGAGAATCTCTCCATCAGCTAGGGTCGGATCCATAGAGTGTCCTTCCACACGGACATTGGTCCAGAGAAAGAGACGACTAAGACCGACTAGTATAATGATGAGGAACGTAAGTCCCCACTCTTTTAGAAATGTTTTAAAATAATTCATAATTTACCTTTCTAGAAGTGCTTTGGCTTTTTCAGTGTTTTTAAAATGCAGTTTGGCACAGAAACGAAGTCCTTTCATGCCATAGGCTTGAAGGACTTTGCTAGCAACCTTATCAGATGCAGTTCCAGCGCCGCTTGGCAGTTGATAGCCTAGTTCTCGTCCAAGATTTTCCAAGTTTTCGAGGAAGAGGTCACGAGCGATGATGGAGCTAACTGCAACAGCCAGGTATTTTCCCTCGGCTTTTTCTTCTAAGCTAATTTTGTTTGGAAAACGGTTGGCTTCTTGCGCCAAGTACTTGTTATAGTTTTTAGGACTTGTAAAAGCGTCAATCACGATTTTTTCTGGCTGGACTCCTTTTTGGAGAAGGAGAAAGATAGCCTGGTTGTGTAGGGCAACCTTTACAGAAACAGCATTGTAACGATCTCCGATAACTTCGTTGTACTTACTCGGTGAAAGAAGGAGCGCTTGATGCTGGATCTTTTCCTTGAGGATAGGGGCAATCTGACGAATCTTTTGGTCGGTCAAGGTTTTTGAATCCCCTACGCCGAGTTTTCGCAAGAAGTCGTGCTGGTCAGGTGTCACGAAGGAAGCCACGACAGCAAGCCCACCAAAGTAGGAACCATTTCCCACCTCATCAGTCCCAATCATAGGAAAATCTTGTCCACTGTTTTCTTGTTGAACTTTATAGCCAAAGAAAGTGGCGTATTGTTCAGCAGCTTCGCCCTGCAGGAGGACTTTTCCAGAAGTATAGATGGAAACCGTTGCCTGAGGGAAGCGCAAAAAATAGCGAATATAAGGATTTTTACTAGGAGTGAGAGCCTTCTGATACTGACTTAAAAAGCTCTGAATTTCCTGTTCACTTGGTGTGAGTGTGATACTTGCCATAGTCTCTATTGTACCATAAAAGCAGGAGAATTGGTAAAAACTGACAAAGTTAGCGAAATTTGGTATAATATCGTGAGGTGAATTTTATGGCAAATCTAAATCGATATAAGTTTACATTCGGGAAAAAGACATTAACCTTGACAACCGAGCATGACAACCTCTTTATGGAGGAAATTGCTAAGGTTGCGACTGAAAAATACCAAGCAATTAAGGAACAAATGCCTGGAGCGGATGATGAAACCATTGCCCTCCTTTTAGCGATTAACAGCCTATCGACGCAGCTTAGTCGTGAGATTGAGTTTGACGATAAGGAGCAGGAGCTTAAAGACCTTCGAAATAAGCTAGTGGCAGTCAAGCAAGAGCAGAGCAAGATTGAGGATTCCCTATGATTTCGATCCTTCTCTTACTGGTTCTAGCTTGGGGTTTTTACATCGGCTACCGTAGAGGTCTGGTGCTGCAAGTTTATTATTTCCTCGTGGCAGTGATTTCAGCCTTTATTGCTGGGCAGTTTTATAAATCGCTGGGAGATCAATTTCACTTGCTTGTCCCTTATGCCAATCCTCAGGAAGGACAGGGTACCTTTTTCTTCCCTTCAGCCCAGCTTTTTCAGCTAGACAAGGTCTTTTATGCGGGTCTGGCCTACCTCCTAGTTTTCGGAATTTGTTACAGTATCGGACGTTTTATCGGTTTGTTCCTACACTTGATTCCGACTAATAAGCTAGGGGGCATCTGGTTTCGTATCGGAGCAGGTGTTTTGTCATTATTGGTAACCTTATTTGTCTTGCAAATGGCTTTGACCATTCTTGCAACGGTGCCTATGGCAGCCGTTCAAAATTCACTTGAAAAGAGCGTGGTAGCTAAACATATCATCCAAAGTATCCCTTTTACGACAAACTTTATCAAACAACTCTGGGTGACAAATTTAATCGGATAAAAAGGGCGGGATTTTTCCTAGCCCTTTGTTTACAGATTGGAGGACTAGGTCAAAACCTCTAGTTGCTACGATTTTGTAAACAAATACACAAGGAAAAAATATGAATACAAAAATACTAGAAACTTTAGAATTCAATAAAATCAAAGCCTTGTTTGAACCTCATCTTCTGACAGAACAAGGACTAGAGGAGTTAAAAGGTTTGGCTCCAACTGCCAAGGCGGATAAGATCAAACAAGCCTTTACAGAGATGGAGGAAATGCAGGCGCTTTTTTTGTGGAGCAACCTCACTTTACCATCCTAGCGACACGTGAGATATCAGCGATTTGTAAGCGTCTGGAGATGGGGGCGGACCTCAATATCGAGGAGTTCCTGCTCCTCAAACGGGTTTTGCTTGCTAGCAGAGAGTTGCAAAGTTTTTATGCTAATCTCGAAAATGTTCGCTTGGAACAGTTGGCGAGATGGTTTGAAAGACTGCATGATTTCCCACACTTGCAAGGGAGTCTTCAATCCCTAAATGATGCAGGATTTATCGAAAATTTCGCCAGTGAAGAGCTAGCACGCATCCGTCGGAAAATTCATGATAGCGAGAGTCAAGTTCGAGATGTCTTGCAAGACTTACTTAAACAAAAAGCGCAGATGTTGACCGAAGGAATCATTGCTAGCAGAAATGGCCGTCAGGTTTTACCTGTCAAGAACACCTATCGTAACAAGATTGCAGGTGTTGTTCATGACATCTCTGCCAGCGGAAACACGGTCTATATCGAGCCACGTGAGGTCGTGAAACTGAGCGAAGAAATCGCTAGTTTGCGAGCAGACGAACGCTATGAGATGATTCGCATCCTACAGGTGCTCTCAGAACGGATCCGCCCTCATGCTGCTGAGATTGCTAATGACGCTTGGATTATCGGCCATTTAGACTTGATTCGTGCCAAGGTGCGTTTCATTCAAGAAAGACAAGCAGTCGTTCCTCAACTTTCAGAGAACCAAGAGATTCAACTCCTTCATGTTCGCCATCCTTTGGTCAAATGCTGTCGCAAACGATGTACACTTTGGCAAGGAATTAACGGCCATTGTCATTACAGGTCCCAATACAGGTGGGAAGACCATCATGCTCAAAACCTTGGGCTTGACTCAACTCATGGCCCAATCTGGATTGCCCATTCTAGCTGATAAGGGAAGCCGTGTCGGTATTTTCGAAGAAATCTTCGCCGATATCGGGGATGAACAGTCTATCGAGCAAAGCTTGTCTACCTTCTCCAGCCACATGACCAATATCGTAGATATTCTTGGCAAAGTTAATCAGCACTCGCTCTTATTGCTAGATGAGCTCGGGGCAGGTACCGATCCGCAGGAAGGAGCAGCGCTTGCTATGGCTATTCTGGAGGATCTTCGTCTCCGTCAGGTTAAGACCATGGCGACGACCCACTATCCAGAACTCAAGGCTTATGGTATCGAGACAGCCTTTGTGCAAATGCCAGCATGGAGTTTGATACAGCCAGCTTGCGTCCGACCTATCGCTTTATGCAGGGAGTTCCTGGTCGAAGCAATGCCTTTGAAATTGCCAAACGTCTGGGCTTGTCAGATGTCATCGTCGGGGATGCCAGTCAGCAGGTCAACCAAGACAATGATGTCAATCGCATCATAGAACAATTGGAAGAGCAGACGCTTGAAAGTCGCAAACGCTTGGACAATATCCGAGAGGTGGAGCAAGAAAACCTCAAGATGAACCGAGCACTCAAAAAACTTTACAACGAGCTCAATCGTGAAAAGGAAGCTGAGCTCAACAAGGCGCGTGAACAGGCTGCTGAGATTGTGGAACTCGCTCTAAGTGAGAGTGATCAAATTCTCAAGAATCTTCACAGTAAGTCTCAGCTCAAACCCCACGAAATCATTGAAGCCAAGACTGAACTGAAAAAACTGGCCCCTGAAAAAGTCGACTTGTCTAAAAACAAGGTCCTTCGAAAAGCCAAGAAAAAACGAGCTCCAAAGGTTGGAGATGATATCGTGGTTCTCAGTTATGGGCAACGTGGAACCTTGACCAATCAGCTTAAGGACGGGCGTTGGGAAGCCCAAGTCGGTTTGATCAAGATGACCTTGGAAGAGAAAGAATTTGACCTTGTTCAGGCTCAGCAAGAAGCCCCAGTCAAGAAAAAACAAGTCAATGTCGTCAAACGTGCTTCTGGTCGTGGTCCGCAAGCGAGGCTGGATCTCCGAGGCAAACGGTACGAAGAGGCTATGAATGAGCTGGACGCCTTTATCGACCAAGCCCTGCTCAATAACATGGCGCAGGTAGACATTATCCATGGTATCGGTACGGGAGTCATCCGTGAGGGCGTCACCAAATACCTACAAAGAAACAAGCATGTTAAGAGTTTTGGTTATGCCCCACAGAATGCGGGAGGCAGTGGCGCAACCATTGTGACCTTAAAGGATAGAGAGAAGAAGGAGTCAATCTTTCTGGAAAAAGAAATGAAAACTAAAAATTTTCATAGAAAACATTGACAAAGGCTAACTTTTCTTGTAGAATAATAAAAAATAAAATACCAACACCGAATGAAGTTTAATAGAAATGGAGAAAGGTTTGTTTTCCATGACTGTAAATGGACGGAACTCTGGAGAGACCGTAAAGGCACCGAAGGGGCAAGGCAGGCAACTGCTCAAACTCTCAGGTAAAAGGACAGAGCTAAGATAGACCGCTTTTTAGCATTTATCTAGGCATTCCAGAGTACATGTATCTTGCATGTGCTCTTTCTTTTGGGGTTGAAAAGATAGGAGAAGGAAATGTTAGAATTGCTCAAAGCGCTTGATGCTTTCGTTTGGGGGCCTCCCCTTTTAATCTTATTGGTCGGAACGGGAATCTATCTGACCATTCGTCTAGGCCTTTTACAAGTGGCTCGTCTCCCCAAGGCCTTTCAGTTGATTTTTACCAAGGACAAGGGACATGGAGATGTGTCGAGCTTTGCGGCCTTATGTACGGCTCTAGCAGCCACCGTTGGAACGGGAAATATCATCGGGGTCGCGACAGCCATCAAGGTTGGTGGGCCAGGGGCCCTCTTTTGGATGTGGATGGCGGCCTTCTTTGGGATGGCAACCAAGTATGCTGAAGGCTTGCTGGCCATCAAATACCGTAGCAAGGATGCAAATGGAGCTGTAGCTGGAGGACCCATGCACTACATCCTTTTGGGAATGGGAGAAAAGTGGCGTCCACTTGCTATCTTCTTTGCCCTAGCTGGTGTATTGGTGGCTCTTCTAGGGATTGGTACCTTTACCCAAGTCAATTCGATTACAGAATCCATTCAAAATACAGCCCAAGTTGATCCAGCTATCACGGCTCTCGTTTTGTCTGTTTTTGTAGCGATTGCAGTCTTTGGTGGCCTCAAATCCATTTCAAAAGTTTCGACAGCAGTCGTTCCTTTTATGGCTATTGTCTATATTTTAGGAACTCTTACAGTTATACTCTTTAATATCGAGAAAATCCCAGCCACACTTGCCCTGATCTTTGCTTCAGCCTTTAGTCCAGCTGCTGCGGTAGGTGGTTTTGCAGGTGCAAGCATTCGGATGGCTATCCAAAATGGTGTGGCGCGAGGAGTCTTCTCTAACGAATCTGGTCTTGGTTCAGCTCCCATTGCAGCGGCTGCAGCTAAGACTAATGAGCCTGTAGAGCAAGGCTTGATTTCCATGACAGGAACCTTTATTGATACTTTGATTATCTGTACTCTGACAGGTCTAACAATCTTAGTAACTGGTGTTTGGAGCGGAGATTTAAATGGTGTTGCCTTGACCCAGTCAGCCTTTTCAACAGTTTTTTCACACTTTGGGCCTGCCCTTTTGACCATCTTCCTTGTTCTCTTTGCCTTTACGACAATTTTAGGTTGGAACTATTATGGAGAGCGCTGTTTCGAGTTTCTCTTCGGTGTTCGTTTTATCTGGCTTTACCGTGTAGTCTTTGTAGTCATGGTCTTGTTGGGAGGATTTATCGAGTTGGATATGGTTTGGATTATCGCAGACATTGTCAACGCCTTGATGGCTTTACCAAACTTGATTGCCCTCTTAGTCTTGTCGCCAGTCGTCATTGCTGAGACTAAAAAGTATTTTAAACACTAACCCAATCACACTTTTAGTGTGATTTTTTTCATTTCATAGACATTTTCTATCAAGGCGATTGAAAATATATATTATTCAAGGGGGAAATTCTATGATAGACTAAATGACAATAAAATGAAAAGAGGTTTCTTATGACAACATTTACCATCCATACAGTAGAATCAGCCCCAGCAGAAGTGAAAGAAGTTCTTGAAACAGTACAAAAAGACAACAATGGCTATATTCCCAACCTAATTGGTCTCTTGGCCAATGCCCCTACCGCCCTTGAAGCCTACCGAACTGTCGGAGCTATCAACCGTCGCAATAGCCTGACACCAGTGGAACGCGAAGTAGTGCAAATCACGGCAGCCGTGACCAATGGTTGTGCTTTCTGCGTGGCAGGTCATACTGCCTTTTCAATCAAACAAATCCAGATGAATGATGATCTTCTTCAAGCCCTTCGCAACCGCACTCCGATTGAAACAGATCCAAAACTAGACACCCTAGCCAAGTTTACCTTGGCAGTCATCAATACCAAGGGTCGTGTAGGAGATGAAGCTTTGGCTGAATTCTTAGAAGTCGGCTATACGCAACAAAATGCCTTGGACGTAGTTCTCGGTGTCAGCCTAGCCAGCCTTTGCAACTATGCCAACAACCTAGCCAATACGCCCATTAATCCAGAATTGCAACCTTATGCCTAGTTCGAATCATAAATAAAATGAAGGCTGATTTATCCAGTCTTCATTTTTCTATGCTATTTTAAAGGCTTTTATGCTATACTAATAATAACATGATTATTGGAGGCTAGGATGAAAAAGCTCCCCTTGGTATTTTCTGGCTGTTTATTAGGTTTAGCAGGTGCAGGGAATCTGATTGCAGATACTTTGCCTGTTCTGTCGCATTTATTGAGTCTGACTGGTTTAGTTTTGTGGATTTTCTTTCTTGTTGTTCATCTTTTTAATTGGGAAGAAACCAAGCAAGAATTGACCAAGCCCCCTCTTTTGTCTGGGATGGCCACTTTTCCTATGGCTGGGATGATTTTAGCGACCTATGTCTTTCGCGTATTCCCTGCTCTTCCTTTGCTCGCACAAGGGATCTGGTGGTTTTCATTTCTCTTGGATTTGGTTTTGATTGCTATTTTTTCCATCAAATTTGCCTGTCCAGGGCGGAGGGTCAATGCGACTCCTAGCTGGACGGTACTCTATGTGGGGATAGCTGTGGCAGCCTTGACCTATCCTCTTGTCGGAATCATTGAAATTGCCTATGCAACCTTGATTTGGTTTTGTCTTGACCTTCTATCTCTATCCGCTTATTTATAGCGATTTAAAGAAACATCCACTCCCAATGGCCTTGCTTGGACAAGAAGGAATCTACTGTGCTCCCTTTTCCCTACTCTTGGCCTCACTAGTTCGAGTTGGAGGGGCAAGCTTGCCAACATGGCTCTTAATCGTCATGATTTTGGCGTCTCAATCTTTCTTTTTCTTTGTTTTAACTCGCCTGCCCAATATTTTAAAACAAGGCTTTCAACCAGCCTTCTCAGCCCTCACCTTTCCAACCATTATCACAGCTACTTCGCTCAAGATGGCTCAGGGAATTTTGAAACTTCCTTTTCTGGATTATCTGGTATTGGCTGAAACCGTTATTTGCCTCACTATTTTATTCTTTGTATTGGGTGCTTACCTGATTTGGTTACGAAAAAAGGTCTAGCTATCTTCTAGCTAGGCCTTATTTTTTATGGTTTGATAACTTCAGCTCCACCCATGTATGGACGAAGAACTTCAGGGATGGTCACAGAACCATCTTCATTTTGGTAGTTTTCAAGAATAGCAGCCACTGTACGTCCAACTGCAAGTCCAGAACCGTTCAAGGTGTGAAGGAGTTTCACCTTGCCATCGGCTTCATCACGGTAACGGATTTGGGCACGACGAGCTTGGAAATCTTCTGTATTTGAACAACTTGAGATTTCACGATAGGTATTTTGGGCTGGAATCCAAACTTCCAAGTCGTAAGTCTTGGCAGCTGAGAAGCCCATGTCCCCAGTAGAGAGAGCAACGACACGGTATGGAAGGTTGAGTTTTTGAAGAATATTTTCAGCGTTGGCTGTCATTTTTTCCAATTCTTCGTAAGATTCTTCTGGTTTGGCAAATTTGACCATTTCAACCTTGTGGAATTGGTGCAAACGAATCAAGCCACGTGTGTCACGGCCTGCTGAACCTGCTTCAGAACGGAATGATGGGCTCATAGCAGTGAAGTAAATTGGTAGGTCTTTTCCATCAAGGATTTCATCACGGTAGTAGTTTGTAAGAGGCACTTCAGCAGTAGGAATGAGTACATAGTTGGTGTCACTCAATTCAAAGGTATCTTCCTTGAATTTTGGATATTGACCAGTACCAAACATTGAGTCATGGTTAACCATGTAAGGTGTGATAACTTCCGTATAGCCCTCTTTACCATGCTCATCCAACATGAAGTTGTAGATAGCACGTTCCAAACGAGCCCCAAGCCCTTTATAGAAGAGGAAGCGAGCTCCTGTTACTTTTCCACCACGTTCCCAGTCAAGGATACCAAGGTCTTCACCAAGATCCCAGTGAGCTTTTGGTTCGAAGTCAAACTCGCGCGGAGTTCCCCAACGGCGAACTTCAACGTTGTCATCCTCATCAGCTCCGATAGGAACGCTGTCAGCTGGGATGTTTGGAAGAGTAGTGGTAAATTCTGTCAATTTAGCATCGATTTCTGCCAATTCAGCATCGAGAGATTTTACTTCAGCAGAGAGAGCTTGCATAGCAGCAATCTTGTCATCAGCATTTTCCTTATTGCGCTTGGCTTGAGCAATCTCTGCAGAAACTGTGTTACGTTCTGCCTTGAGATTTTCAACCTTGACCAAGATGTCACGACGTTTAGCGTCGATTTCTTTCATTTCGTTAAGGATAGCAGCATCTACACCACGTGTAGCTAGTTTTTCAGCGACAGCATCAAAGTCTGTACGAATACGTTTGATATCTAACATAAGAACTCCTTTATGAAAAAAGCACACCTAACAAAGCGTTGGAGTGGCAGGGCCACGGTTCCATCCAACTTCACAGGTGTGCACTTGATTCTGTATTTAATTGTTGATAACGGTAGAATTTCACTTATCTCCTCTATCTGCTCGCAGCATCCGCAGACTTTCTGAAAGAAGAGGATAACTTACTTATCCGTTGCTATGATTATACTAAAGTTTCTACTTTTTTGCAAATAGATTTTTAAATTTTTGTCCAATGGTCTGGAGCAGAGTCGGAAGTTTCACGACCTTGTCGTTTCCTAATTTTTCCCGAGCGATTTTGAGGATAGCCCCAGAGTCTTTTGAGGCAAAGAGGAATTTACCTTGATCAGTGAAGACTTCAAAGTGGCGGCTGATCTTGCGGCCACTTACGTTGGCTCCGATTTGCTGAATGCTGGACCAGGGAATCTGGATATATTGTTCGACATTGACATCGGGATAAAACTCCAAGGCTTGGTCCCCGACTAGAAATTTTCCAACTTTTCCAGAGATAGAGAGGTAAGATGTTCCAGTGGTTTGGAGGTCAATGACTTTATTGAGAGATTGGGCCATGATTAGTCTTCCTTACTTTCATCGAAAAAGGCATGGTAGAGAGCCTTGATAGCAGCCTTTTCTTGGTCTTTATTGACAACAAACATGATGGAAACTTCACTTGAACCTTGGGACATCATCTGGATGTTGATTTTATTCTCAGACAAAGCACGTGTCGCTGTAGCTGTTACACCGATGTGACTCTTCATTTTTTCTCCGACAATCATAATGATGGAAAGGTCGTGTTCGATTTCAGCATGGTCCACTTCAGCCTTTTGAACGAGTTGACGCAGAATTTCTTCTTCCTTGATAGGAGTGAGTTCGCGAGAGCGGAGAATGATTGAAAGATCATCGATACCTGTTGGCATGTGTTCCCATCCGATGTTAAGATCTTCAAGGATTTGCAGAACCTTGCGACCAAAACCAACTTCACGGTTCATGAGGTATTTCGACATGTTGATGCTGACAAATCCTGAGTCACCCGCAATCCCTACTACTGGGAATTTATCACTACTGTGTTTCAGAACGATACGAGTACCCGGATGGTCAGGGTTATTGGTATTTTTGATAACCAGAGGAATTTTCCCACGGTAGGCAGGGAGCAGGGCTTCATCGTGAAGGACTGAAAATCCAGCATATGCCAACTCACGCATTTCACGGTAGGTCAACTCAGGGATTGAGTGTGGTTGGTGAATGATACCTGGATGGGCAGCAAAGATACCATCGACATCTGTAAAGTTTTCGTAGAGGTCGGCTTTGACACCGGCAGCGATGATGGAACCAGTTATGTCGGATCCACCACGGGAGAAGGTACAGATTTGATTTTCCTTAGTGACCCCAAAGAAACCAGGAATAACAAGGACTTCGTTGCTGTCAGCCAAGCCTTCAATCTTGTCATAGCTAGATGGAATGATGCGAGCATTTCCAGGTTCGCTTGTTACGATAATTCCCGCTTCTCTAGGGTGAACATAGCGCGCATCGATGCCGTTTTGGTTAAAGTAAGCTGCGATAAGTTTGGCATTGTTGTTTTCTCCAGCTGCTAGGAAGGTGTCATAGAGAAAGTCATTTTCCTCAATAGGAAGAGTCGCTAAGGCACGGATGCTTTTAGAAATTTTTTCTAGAACTGATGGTTTTAAGCCTAGTTCGCTCACCATAGCCGCATAGCGATCGATGATCCAGTTTTGGCTCTTGCTGATATCATTTCCTGCTACATAATCACGATAGTATTTGATCAAGGCATCTGTAACCTTGGTATCCTCAGAATTGCGTTTACCCGGTGCAGAAACGACCACAAAACGGCGCTCTTTATCGCTTTTAACGATGTTTAAAACTTTTTCTAACTGACTAGCAGAGGCAAGAGAGCTTCCGCCAAATTTTACAACCTTCATAGGGACTCCTCAAGTAAGTATTTTATACGATTATAGCAGAAAGAGGGGCTTTTTTCAATGAAGAAAATAGTATAGTCTTTAGGATAAAGTGAGCGTTTTGATCAGCCGAGACACTTTCGATTGGTTTTCTCTTGCCTCTTTATCTAAAAAAAGGTATACTTTGACAATGAAATAATTTTATCACCTTATAAAAGGAGAAGCTATGAATCATATCCTATATCAGATCCTAGATGATCTTGCTATCATTACTTTGAATCGTCCCGAAGTGGCAAATGGTTTCCATATCCCAATGTGTGAGGAGATTTTAGAAGCTTTAACCTTAGCAGAACAGGATCAAGCTGTTCAGTTTATCTTGATTAACGCGAATGGGAAGGTCTTTTCAGTTGGGGGAGATTTGGTTGAGATGAAGCGTGCAGTGGATGAGGATGACATTCCTTCTTTGAATAAGATTGCAGAATTAGTCAATACAATTTCATATAAAATCAAGCAAATTCCTAAACCTGTCTTGATGGAGGTAGATGGAGCGGTTGCTGGTGCTGCAGCCAATATGGCAGTGGCAGTCGATTTTTGTTTGGCGACTGATAAGGCAAAATTTATCCAAGCCTTTGTTGGAGTGGGATTGGCGCCAGACGCTGGTGGGATCCATCTCTTGAGTCGTAGTATCGGGGTAACACGGGCTGCCCAACTTGCCATGACAGGAGAAGCTTTGACTGCAGAAAAAGCACTGGAATGGGGCGTGGTATACCGTGTCTGCGAGGCAGATAAGCTAGAAAAGACAAGAGAACAAGTTCTGAAGAAATTAAGACGAGGCTCAGCTAATTCCTATGCAGCCATTAAGAAGCTAGTTTGGGAAGTCAATTTAAGGATTGGCAGAATTATGCTGAATTGGAATTAAAGTTGCAAGAATCTTTGTCTTTAACTGAAGATTTTAAAGAAGGAGTCCGAGCTCATTCTGAAAGAAGACGACCAAAATTTTCAGGAAAATAAAAAAATACTTGCACAATTCTTTGAAGTTTGATATACTTTTCGTGTCAAATGTTTTGAATGCAAAAGTTTTTTTGAGAAGGAGGGAATACTTTGGACTACCAACAAGTGAATGAGTATTTAACATCTATTTTTAATAATGTCCTTGTGATTGAGGAGGTTAGCTTACGAGGTAGTCGTTTCAAAGACATCTCCATCAAAGAAATGCACACGATTGATGTGATTGGGAAGTTTCCGGAGGCAACGCCAAGTAAGGTTTCTAAAGAACTGATGGTCACTCTTGGAACTGTTACGACCAGCTTGAATAACCTCGAAAGAAAAGGTTATGTTGAGCGCATTCGTTCTGATCAGGATCGTCGTGTGGTCTATCTGCATTTGACAAAGAAAGGTCGTTTGGTTCACCGCCTTCATAAACGTTTCCACAAGGCCATGGTCGAAAAAATTATCGATGGCATGAGTTCTGAAGAAATAGAAGTGATGGGCAGGGGCTTGACTAATCTTTATCAATTTTTGGAGGATTTGAAATAATGGCTTTTGCAAAAATAAGCCAGGTTGCTCATTATGTTCCAGAGCAAGTGGTCACTAATCAAGACTTGGCCCAAATCATGGATACAAGCGATGAGTGGATTTCAAGCCGTACAGGAATTAAACAGAGACATATTTCAAAAACGGAGTCAACGAGTGATTTGGCGACAGAAGTTGCCAAGAGTTTGCTGGCTAAGGCGAGCATAAAAGCGGAGCAGATTGATTTTATCATTGTAGCGACGATTACCCCAGACTCGATGATGCCTTCTACGGCAGCTCGGGTTCAGGCAAATATCGGAGCGCATAGAGCTTTTGCCTTTGATCTTACAGCAGCTTGCAGCGGCTTTGTATTTGCTCTCTCAACTGCTGAAAAGTTTTTAAGCTCTGGACAGTTCAAGAAAGGGATTGTTATCGGGGCTGAAACCTTATCCAAGGCAGTTGATTGGTCAGATCGTTCGACAGCTGTTCTCTTTGGGGATGGTGCTGGTGGGGTTCTCTTGGGAAACGAGTGAAACACGGCACTTCCTTGTGGAAAGTCTCTATACGGATGGCTCTCGGAGCGAGTGTTTGACCTATGGCCAAACGGCTCTGGCTTCGCCCTTCTCAGCTCAAGAAGCAGTTCCTGCTTTTTTGAAGATGGATGGACGAGCAGTTTTTGATTTTGCAAATCGAGATGTTGCTAGATCGATCAAAGAAACCATTGAAAATGGTCCAATCGCAGCATCGGACTTGGATTATCTCTTGCTTCATCAGGCAAATGTCCGCATTTTGGATAAGATGGCTAAGAAGATCGGCGTAGACCGAGACAAGCTTCCTGCCAATATGATGGAGTATGGAAATACCAGTGCAGCAAGTATCCCGATTTTGCTCTCAGAGTGTGTGGAGAATGGCATGATTCGTTTAGATGGTAGCCAGACGATTCTCCTATCAGGCTTCGGTGGAGGTTTGACATGGGGCACACTCATTCTTACAATCTAGGTAATCATGTGGTAAACACATAGTTATAAATTTTTTATATTTTAAAGGAGTCCTATCATGGCAGTATTTGAAAAAGTACAAGAAATTATCGTTGAAGAACTTGGGAAAGACGCATCAGAAGTAACACTTGAATCTACTTTTGATGATTTGGATGCAGATTCATTGGACTTGTTCCAAGTAATCTCTGAAATCGAAGATGCTTTCGATATCCAAATCGAAGCAGAAGATAACTTGAAAACAGTTGGTGACTTGGTTGCCTACGTTGAAGAGCAAACAAAATAATTAACATATTACTAGAAGGAGTAGGGGAAACCCACTCCCTCTTGTTTAGGTAATAGTTTGAAATTCAAATGATAAACTCATCGAACTATTACGTAAGCAAGGAATGATGGAGGCACTATGAAAACACGTATTACAGAATTATTGAACATTGATTATCCTATTTTTCAAGGAGGAATGGCCTGGGTTGCGGATGGTGACTTGGCTGGTGCGGTATCAAAAGCTGGTGGTCTAGGGATCATCGGTGGTGGGAATGCACCTAAAGAGGTCGTAAAGGCTAATATCGATAAAATCAAATCACTTACGGACAAACCTTTTGGTGTCAACATCATGCTCTTGTCACCTTTTGTAGAAGACATCGTTGATCTCGTGATTGAAGAAGGGGTCAAGGTGGTTACAACTGGTGCAGGAAATCCAAGTAAATATATGGCTCGTTTCCATGATGCAGGCATTACAGTTATTCCTGTTGTTCCAAGTGTTGCTTTGGCAAAACGCATGGAAAAAATTGGTGCAGATGCAGTTATTGCAGAAGGAATGGAAGCCGGTGGACATATTGGTAAATTAACAACGATGACCTTGGTTCGTCAAGTTGCTGCAGCTGTTTCAATTCCGGTTATCGCAGCTGGAGGAATTGCGGACGGTGAAGGTGTCGCTGCAGGCTTTATGCTTGGTGCTGAGGCTGTTCAAGTTGGTACGCGTTTTGTAGTAGCTAAGGAATCTAACGCCCATCCAAACTACAAGGAAAAAATCTTAAAAGCGCGTGATATCGATACGACTATTTCCGCTCAACACTTTGGACATGCTGTTCGTGCCATTAAACCAGTTGACACGTGACTTTGAGCAGGCTGAAAAAGATGCTTTCAAACAAGAAAATCCAGATTTAGAAATCTTTGAGCAAATGGGAGCTGGTGCTCTTGCTAAAGCCGTTGTTCATGGAGATGTGGAAGGTGGATCTGTCATGGCAGGTCAGATCGCTGGTTTGGTTTCTAAAGAGGAAACTGTCGAAGAAATCCTAAAAGATCTATACTATGGCGCAGCCAAAAAAATTCAAGAAGAAGCCTCTCGTTGGGCAGGAGTTGTAAGAAATGACTAAAACAGCTTTTCTATTTGCAGGTCAAGGTGCTCAGTATCTAGGAATGGGGCGTGATCTCTATGATCGCTATCCTATCGTCAAGAAAACAATTGACCAAGCCAGTCAGGTTTTGGGTTATGATCTTCGTGACTTGATTGATAAGGAAGAAGCCAAGTTAAACCAGACTCGCTATACGCAACCAGCTATTTTAGCGACTTCGGTTGCTATTTACCGACTATTGAAAGAAAAGGGCTACGAGCCGGATATGGTAGCAGGATTGTCTCTTGGGGAATATTCTGCTCTTGTAGCAAGTGGTGCCTTGGACTTTGAGGATGCAGTTGCCTTGGTTGCTAAGCGTGGTGCTTATATGGAAGAAGCTGCACCTGCAGGCTCTGGAAAGATGGTTGCCGTCCTAAATACTCCAGTAGAAGTGATTGAGGAAGCTTGTGAGGCAGCCTCTAAAGTTGGAGTAGTGACCCCAGCCAACTACAACACCCCAAGCCAAATCGTTATCGGTGGTGAGGTGGCTGCAGTTGACCGCGCAGTTGAACTCTTGCAGGAAGCAGGAGCAAAACGATTGATTCCTTTAAATGTATCTGGTCCTTTCCATACAGCCCTTCTTGAGCAAGCCAGTCAGCAACTAGCTGGAGCTCTGGAGGGAGTGAGTTTCTCTGATTTTACTTGCCCACTAGTCGGCAATACGGAAGCTGCTGTTATGGAAAAAGATCGAATCCAAGAGCTTTTGACGCGTCAGGTGAAAGAACCTGTTCGTTTTTATGAAAGTATTGCTGTGATGCAGGATGCTGGTGTGACCAACTTTATTGAAATTGGTCCTGGTAAGGTCCTATCAGGTTTTGTCAAAAAAATCGATAAAACAGCTAAGCTAGCTAACGTTGAAGACCAAGCAAGCTTGGATGCTTTGTTAGGAAACTAATGATCCCTTCTCCCACAAAATACAACAGGAAACAGGAGAAATAGAATGCAACTTACAAACAAAAATGTCTTTGTAACAGGTTCAAGTCGTGGTATCGGACTTGCCATTGCTCACAAATTTGCCCAACTAGGAGCCAATGTCGTTTTGAATAGTCGTGGAGAAATCTCAGAAGAATTGCTGGCTGAGTTTTCAAATTATGGTGTCAAGGTGGTGCCAATCTCAGGTGATGTTTCAGACTTTGCAGATGCCAAGCGTATGATAGATCAAGCGATTGCAGAACTCGGTTCTGTCGATGTTTTAGTCAACAATGCTGGGATCACTCAAGATACGCTCATGCTCAAGATGACCGAACAAGACTTTGAAAAAGTGATTAAGATCAATTTGACAGGTGCCTTCAACATGACGCAAGCAGTCTTGAAACAGATGATCAAGGCACGTGAAGGTGCGATTATCAACATGTCTAGTGTGGTCGGTTTGATGGGAAATATCGGACAAGCCAACTATGCAGCTTCTAAAGCAGGTTTGATTGGTTTTACCAAGTCAGTAGCACGTGAAGTTGCCAATCGCAATGTGCGCGTAAATGCTCTTGCACCAGGGATGATCGAGTCTGATATGACTGCTGTTTTGTCTGATAAGGTCAAGGAAGCAACATTGGCCCAAATCCCAATGAAACATTTTGGTCAAGCAGAACATATCGCAGATGCTACAGTGTTCCTGGCTGGACAGGATTATTTGACTGGACAAGTTCTCGCTGTTGATGGCGGACTTAGCATGTAAAAAATAAGGAAAGATATAGGTAAGACAGATGAAACTAAATCGAGTTGTAGTAACAGGTTACGGATTGACCTCTCCTATCGGAAATACTCCAGAAGAATTTGGAACAGTTTGCAAACTGGGAAAATTGGAATTGGAGAAATTACTAAATTTGACCACAGCGAATTTGCTGTACACAATGCAGCAGAAATTCAAGATTTCCCATTTGATAAATACTTTGTCAAAAAAGATACCAACCGTTTTGACAACTATTCTTTGTATGCCTTGTATGCGGCTCAAGAAGCGGTGACAAATGCAAATCTTGATGTAGAAGCAATCGATAAGGATCGCTTTGGTGTCATCGTGGCTTCTGGTATTGGGGGAATTAAAGAAATCGAAGATCAGGTTATCCGTCTTCATGAAAAAGGTCCAAAACGCGTTAAACCAATGACACTTCCAAAAGCCTTGCCAAATATGGCTTCAGGAAATGTTGCTATGCGTTTCGGAGCAAACGGTATCTGTAAATCAATCAATACAGCCTGTGCCTCATCAAACGATGCCATTGGGGATGCCTTCCGTTCTATCAAGTTTGGTTTCCAAGATGTCATGTTAGTTGGTGGATCAGAATCATCTATCACTCCTTTTGCCATTGCTGGATTCCAAGCTTTGACAGCCCTATCAACTACAGAAGATCCAGCTCGTGCTTCTATTCCATTTGACAAAGACCGTAACGGTTTTGTCATGGGAGAAGGTTCTGGAATGCTGGTTCTTGAAAGTCTTGAACATGCTGAAAAACGTGGTGCAACTATCTTGGCTGAAGTAGTTGGTTATGGTAATACCTGTGATGCTTACCATATGACTTCACCTCATCCAGAAGGTCAAGGTGCGATTAAGGCTATGAAGTTGGCTTTGGAAGAAGCAGAAATTTCTCCAGAGCAAGTGGCTTACGTCAATGCCCACGGAACTTCAACTCCTGCTAATGAAAAAGGAGAAAGTGGTGCGATCGTAGCTGTCCTTGGTAAAGAAGTACCTGTATCTTCAACCAAGTCCTTTACAGGACACTTGCTTGGTGCTGCAGGGGCAGTGGAAGCCATCGCTACTATTGAAGCCATGCGTCATAACTATGTACCAATGACAGCTGGAACAAGTGAGTTATCAGACTATATCGAAGCGAATGTCGTTTATGGACAAGGCTTGGAGCAAGAAATCCCTTATGCTATTTCAAACACTTTTGGTTTTGGTGGACACAATGCGGTTCTTGCTTTCAAACGTTGGGAGAATAAATAATTATGAATTTAAATGAAATCAAGGACTTGATGGCTCAATTTGACCAATCAAGTTTGAGAGAATTTTCTTATAAAAACGGAACGGACGAATTGCAGTTTAGTAAGAATGAAGCAAGAATGGCTTCTGAAGCACCAGCTCAAGTTGCTCCAGTGCCAGCTGCAGTAGCTGCAAGTCCAGTAGTTTCTGCCCCTTCAACTCCAGTAGAGAGTGCAGTGGAAGAATCTCCAGCACTGGCTGAAACGACTGTTGCTCCAGAGGGTGATGTTGTTGAAAGCCCACTTGTAGGGGTGGCTTACTTGGCTGCTGGACCAGATAAACCTGCCTTTGTCACAGTTGGAGACAGTGTTAAAAGGCCAGACTTTGGTGATCATCGAAGCCATGAAGGTCATGAATGAGATTCCTGCACCTAAGGATGGTGTGGTGACAGAAATTCTCGTTTCAAATGAAGAAATGGTTGAGTTCGGTAAAGGATTGGTACGTATCAAATGATCGATATTCAAGGAATCAAAGAAGCTCTACCCCATCGCTACCCTATGCTCCTAGTGGACCGTGTCTTGGAAGTGAGCGAGGATACCATTGTTGCCATTAAAAATGTGACTATCAACGAACCTTTCTTCAATGGTCATTTTCCTCAATACCCAGTCATGCCAGGTGTTCTTATCATGGAGGCCTTGGCTCAGACTGCTGGTGTCTTGGAATTGTCCAAACCTGAAAATAAAGGGAAACTGGTCTTCTATGCTGGCATGGATAAGGTTAAGTTCAAGAAGCAAGTTGTACCAGGTGACCAATTAGTTATGACGGCTACTTTTGTCAAACGTCGTGGTACGATCGCTGTGGTTGAAGCAAAGGCTGAAGTAGATGGTAAGCTTGCAGCGAGTGGTACTCTTACCTTTGCAATTGGAAACTAAGGAGGTTCTCCATGTTTCGTAAAATTTTGATTGCCAACCGTGGTGAGATTGCGGTTCGCATTATTCGAGCTGCGCGTGAATTGGGCATTGCGACCGTAGCAGTTTATTCAACTGCTGATAAGGAAGCTCTTCACACACTTCTAGCGGATGAAGCTATCTGTATCGGACCTGGTAAGGCGACAGAGTCTTATCTCAATATCAATGCTATTTTATCTGCTGCAGTCTTGACAGAAGCAGAAGCCATCCACCCAGGTTTTGGTTTTCTTAGCGAAAATTCCAAGTTTGCCACGATGTGTGATGAAGTGGGGATTAAGTTTATCGGTCCTTCTGGGGCTGTAATGGATACCATGGGGGATAAGATCAATGCGCGTGAGCAAATGATCAAGGCTGGGGTTCCAGTTATCCCAGGATCTGATGGTGAAGTTCACACAGCTGAAGAGGCACTTGCAGTTGCAGAAAAAATTGGCTACCCAGTCATGCTTAAGGCATCGGCAGGTGGTGGTGGAAAAGGGATTCGTAAGGTTGAAAAGGCGGAAGACTTGGTCGCAGCCTTTGAGACAGCATCTAGTGAAGCCAAGGCCAACTTTGGAAATGGCGCTATGTATCTTGAGCGTGTGATTTATCCAGCTCGTCATATCGAAGTTCAGATTCTTGCAGATCAAGAGGGTCATGTTGTCCATCTTGGTGAACGGGACTGTTCACTCCAACGGAATAACCAAAAAGTCTTAGAAGAAAGCCCATCCATTGCGATTGGCAAAACCCTTCGTCATGAAATTGGTGCTGCAGCCGTTCGTGCAGCAGAGTCTGTTGGCTATGAAAATGCAGGGACGATTGAATTTCTTCTCGATGAAGCGAGTGGCAATTTCTACTTCATGGAAATGAATACTCGTGTGCAAGTTGAACACCCAGTCACAGAGTTTGTTTCAGGTGTTGATATCGTGAAAGAGCAGATTCGCATTGCTGCAGGGCAACCTTTACCTTTCAAACAAGAAGATATTGTCCTACGAGGTCATGCTATCGAATGTCGGATCAATGCGGAAAATCCAGCATTTAACTTTGCTCCAAGCCCAGGGAAAATTACCAATCTCTATCTACCAAGTGGTGGAGTTGGCTTGCGCGTGGACTCAGCAGTTTATCCAGGTTATACCATTCCCCCTTACTATGATAGTATGATTGCTAAAATCATTGTTCATGGGGAGAATCGTTTTGATGCTCTTATGAAGATGCAACGGGCACTTTATGAACTTGATATAGAAGGTGTGCAAACCAATGCAGACTTCCAGTTGGATCTGATTTCAGACCGCCGAGTTATCGCTGGTGACTACGATACTTCCTTCTTGATGGAAACTTTCTTGCCAAAATACCAAGAAAAAGAATAGACTTTCAAACAGTATGAGAACTAAAAGGGGGAGTTATGGCTCTATTTAGTAAAAAGGATAAGTATATTCGGATCAATCCTAACCGTTCCGTAAGGCAGAAACCACAAGCCAAGCCTGAGGTTCCTGATGAACTCTTTTCCAAGTGTCCTGGATGTAAACATATCATCTACCAAAAGGATCTTGGGAGTGAACGAATTTGTCCCCATTGTAGCTATACTTTCCGTATTTCAGCTCAGGAACGCTTGGATTTGACGATTGATTCTGGTAGCTTTGTGGAGATGTTTACAGGTATTGAAACTCAAGATCCATTAAACTTTCCTGGCTACCAGAAAAAACTTGCAACAATGCGTGAAAAGACAGGTTTGGATGAAGCAGTACTAACTGGTACAGCTAGTATCAAGGGACAAAAAGTTGCCCTTGGGATCATGGATTCAAACTTTATCATGGCTTCTATGGGAACCGTTGTGGGTGAAAAAATCACGCGCTTGTTTGAGTATGCGACGGTAGAAAACTTGCCAGTCGTTCTCTTCACAGCTTCTGGTGGAGCCCGTATGCAAGAAGGAATCATGAGCTTGATGCAGATGGCTAAAATTTCTGCAGCAGTTCAACGTCATTCCAAGGCAGGACTTTTTTTACCTAACTATTTTAACCGATCCGACAACAGGTGGGGTGACTGCTTCTTTTGCTATGGAAGGTGATATTATCCTAGCGGAGCCACAGACTTTGGTTGGTTTTGCTGGGCGTCGTGTTATCGAAAATACAGTTCGTGAGACCTTGCCGGATGACTTCCAAAAGGCAGAATTTCTGCTTGAACATGGATTTGTTGATGTAATTGTTAAACGGAGAGAATTGCCTGAAACAATTGCTAAATTAGTGAGATTGCATGGAGGAAGTCGCGGATGAATATTGCAAAAATAGTCAGAGAGGCACGCGAGCAGAGTCGCTTGACAGCCCTTGATTTTGCCAATGGAATTTTTGACGAGTTTATCGAATTGCATGGAGATCGCTCTTTCCGCGATGATGGTGCGGTTATCGGTGGAATTGGCTGGTTAGGCGAACAGGCAGTAACTGTCGTTGGTATCCAAAAGGGAAAAAGTCTTCATGACAACCTCAAACGAAATTTTGGGCAACCTCATCCAGAAGGCTATCGCAAGGCTCTTCGCCTGATGAAACAGGCAGAAAAGTTTGGTCGTCCAGTTGTGACCTTTATCAATACGGCGGGTGCTTACCCAGGTGTTGGAGCAGAGGAACGTGGACAAGGTGAAGCAATCGCCCGAAACCTGATGGAAATGAGTGACCTCAAGGTTCCAATCATCGCGATTATTATCGGTGAAGGTGGATCTGGCGGGGCCCTAGCTCTAGCAGTAGCTAACCGTGTCTGGATGTTAGAAAACTCAATCTACGCAGTACTTAGCCCTGAAGGATTTGCCTCTATCCTTTGGAAGGATGGAAGTCGTGCTATGGAAGCAGCGGAATTGATGAAAATCACTTCACATGAACTCCTAGAAATGGGAATCGTAGACAAGGTAATCTCAGAGGCAGGGTTGTCAAGTAAAGAACTGCTAGGTTGCGTTAAAAATGAATTGCGTGCAGAACTAGATAGGTTGAAAGAACTACCACTCGACCAACTTATCGAAGAACGTTACCAACGCTTTAGAAAATACTAAGAATGACTAAATGAGACTAGAAAGGTCTCATTTTTTTATAGAAAATGCCATTCAGGTTGAAAAAAATTGATAGTTGAGGAGAAGACTAATAAAATAGATAAAAAAGAAGTATACTGTAGATGTGAGCCTACAACAATATTTTAAGAAGGTACTTGCAATGACAGGTACAGAAACATTTACAGTTCTTTCGTCAGAAGACTTAGACCAAGTTTCAGATGGTCTTGCTGTTTGGGAAGATGGTTATGGTAGGCGGTTATATTATAGAGAATTTTTCTTCCTATATGGGGCAAGAGGCACTTAATTCTTATAGAGATGCTTGGAAGTACGGCTTCCGAGCAGGATAACCTTTCAAAAAAAGTACGATGAGAAACACAAAGAAACTAAGACAATTTGGAATATTTTTGCTTATTATTTTACTATCTACCTATTTACCACAAACAATTGGATTGTATGTGGCAATCATTTTAGGGTTAGGTGCTGATGTCTATTCCCTTATTTTAACAATAGGATTAGTAGGAAGTTTCCTTTTATTAATTTGGTGGTTAAAAAAGCAAAAGATGCTCTTTATCTTTGAGAAAAAGAGCTGGAACTGGTCAACTATCTTTTACTTGTTTGCATGTTATGTGGTTCATCAGATTCTCGGTAATTTTTGGACACGCTATGCTCATTTGATTAATGCTAGGAATATTCATGATGTCTATTTTGCGGTGATTCTTTCAAATGGACAACCAACTTTTTTATCTACAGTTCTTAGTTTTATCTTAACAGTCGTTATTGGTCCTATTTTGGAAGAGACGTTTGATCGTGGGTATTTTATGAACACCTTCTTTCCTAAGTCAAAGTGCTATTTAGATGTCATCTTATCAGGCCTTATCTTTGGGCTTAGTCATTTGATACTATCTCACAGAGACCCAATTAGTTTATTATATTATAGTTTGATTGGTCTCTTTTTCGCTCTTGTCTATCGTTCTACAGACAATCTTCGATTGACCATTCTCTGCCATAGTTTTTTCAACTTTCTCAACCATGCAAAACCTATCTGGATTTTTTTGTTTACAATTATATCTATTATCATTTTTTTAGATAGTGGAGGCAAAGAAAAAAGTGTTTGATATTTGTCAAACACTTTTTCTCTTTACTGTTCTTCTGTTACAAACTGGCTGAGCAGTCCATTGATAAAACGGGCCGACTTTTGATCTGAGAAGTCCTTTGCAAGCTCGATAGCTTCATTGACAGCAACTAGCTGAGGGGTGTCAAATGAAGTGATTTCAAAGACTCCCAAGCGAAGGAGGTTTCTCTCCACGAGCGTTAAACGTTCGATGGTCCATCCTGCTTTTAAATGCTGTGTGATTTGCTTGTCTAGTTCTTCCTTTTTAGCTTGAACACCAGAAACGAGCTCTGTCAAAAAGGCTGGAAGTTGCACATCAGTATCTTCACGATCATGAGTATAGGCGAAACGACAAGCAGTTTCGACATCCGTACCGAACTCAAGACTCATGAGAGCTTGAAAAGCGCATTTACGGAGCTCACGTCTAGATTCTAATAGTGGACTAGTCATTGAGGAAGTCCTCGTCAAATAGATCTTTCAATTCTGGTTTTGGTGTTTTATCTGCAACGATACCGGCAACGTGGATATTGATAGCAGTTAGTTCTACATCAGCCATGTTGCGGACAGCATCTTTGACAGCTTTTTGGATAGCAACAGCTACCTTAGGAACTTTTACTCCGTACTCAAGGTAGAGATAGATATCTGCTGTGAGATCCTCGTCCACGTTTTTAAGATAAACGCCGCGACCAAGAGAAAGTTTTGAAAGGGTGTCAGATACTGATTTGTTTGAAAAAGAGTGAACACCGTCAACTTTAGCTGTTGCGATGGCAATGATTTTTTCAAGTACACGTGGGGCGATAACGATTTCGCCAAGTTGTTCTTCAATTCCCATAGAATGACCTCTTTCTAGAGATTAGGCACGAGAAACGTAAGTTCCTTCTGCAGTGTTGATAACGAGTTTTTGTCCTGCTTCGATGAAGTCTGGAACGTTTACAACAAGACCTGTTTCAAGAGTTGCTGGTTTACCAGAACCTGTAACAGTAGCACCTTTGATAGATGGTTGAGTTTCTGCAACTGTCAATTCAACAGTAGTTGGTACGGTCACACCGATCACTTCAGTTCCGTAGAATTGGATCTTCACTTCTGAGTTTTCAAGGATGTAAAGCAACTCGTTTTCAACATTGACTACAGGGATTTCGTATTGGTCGTAAGTTTCTGTATTCATGAAGTAAGCTGTATCATCCATTTTGTACAAGTATTGAGCTGGAACAGTCTCGATGATGGCTTGTTCAAATTTTTCCTCTGGACGGTAGCTTGTGTCAAATGTAGAACCAGTACGGACATCGCGCAATTTCATACGCATGATGGTGTTTCCTTTACCTGGTTTGTGGTGGCTAGCTTCCAAAAACGCGGATCAATTTTCCGTCAGCTGTTTCAAAAGGTCATACCAGCCTTTTAATTTACTTGCTTCAATCATGTTTTTACCTCTTTAATAAATATTATTACTCTTCATTTTACCATAAAATATTCTGGAAATAAAGCCAAAATAGTTATTGGGAACTGGTAGAAAAAAAAAACCCAACCTTAGGGCTGGTTTTTTCTGTCTAGTTTTCTTTCAACTTCGCCAATTCTTGGGCGAGTAGTTTAAGGGCAACTTGTGGGTTGGCTTGGCCTTTGGTTGCTTTCATAAGGAATCCTGTGAAGGCCTTGTCTGCGTTGCGTTTTCCTGACTTGAAGTCGGCGACAGCGGCTTCGTTATCAGCAAAGACTTGGTGGATGATTGGAATCAAGATATCTGGATCTGAGATTTGAACCATTCCGGCTTTTTCCACGTATTCACGCGCTCCACCGCCATTTTTAGCCAGATGAACAAAGACTTTCTTGGCAATCTTAGATGAGATAGTGCCGTCTTCGATGATGGCAATCATTTCAACCAAGTTTTCTGGTGTCAACTCGATTTGTTCCAGAGTTTTGCCTTCAGCGTTCAAGAATTGAGCGACTTCGCCTTGGAGCCAGTTTGAGACTTGCTTAGCATCGCCACCGAGGGCAACAGCTTTCTCAAAGAAGTCAGAAGTGACTTTGTTTGCTGTCAACTGGCTAGCATCGTAGTCTGACAAGCCAAGGTCAGCAACGTAGCGCGCACGGCGTTCTTTTGGAAACTCTGGCAATTCTGTACGCATTTCCTCAATCCACTCATCAGAGATTTCAAAGAGGGGTAGGTCTGGTTCTGGGAAGTAGCGGTAGTCAGCAGCTCCTTCCTTGACACGCATGAGGATGGTTGCCTTGTTGGCTTCATCGTAACGGCGAGTTTCTTGGCGGATTTGACCACCTGAGCGAAGGATTTCAGCTTGACGTTGGACTTCGTATTCAAGACCCTTGCGAACGTTGGAGAAGGAGTTGAGGTTTTTCAACTCAGTCTTGGTACCGAATTTTTCTTGACCATAAGGACGAAGGGAGATGTTGGCATCCACGCGCATAGAACCTTCTTCCATCTTAACGTCAGAAATACCAGCGTACTGGATGACTTCCTTGAGGGCAGTTAAATAAGCGTAGGCTTCCTCTGGCGAACGCATGTCAGCTTCAGATACAATCTCAATCAATGGCACCCCTTGACGGTTGAGGTCAACATAAGAGTAGCCATCTGTACCGTGGGTGTTTTTACCGGCGTCTTCTTCTAGGTGAGCACGTTCGATACCGATTTCTTGGTCGTACCGTCTTCTAGCTCGACTTCAATCCAACCATTATAACCGATAGGTTCATCAAACTGAGAAATTTGGTAGGCTTTGGGATTATCAGGATAGAAGTAGTTCTTGCGGTCAAAGTGCATGTGCTTGTGGATGTCCATGTTGAGGGCAAGAGCTGCCTTGATACCGGCATCGACAACACCCTTATTGAGAACTGGAAGTACTCCTGGGAAGGACCAGTCAATCACGTTGGTGTTGGCATTTTGGTCATTTCCAAAGTGGGCAGATGTAGGTGAGAAGATTTTTGAATTGGTGTTGAGCTCTACGTGGACTTCAAGTCCAATGACGGTTTCAAAGTTCATTAGTTATCACCTCCAAAAATCACGGGTTGTTGTTTGTGGTAGTCTGTTGTTGCTTCAAAAGCAGCAGCAGCTTGGTAAATGGTTTCTTCTGAGTATTTAGGACCGATCAATTGGAGACCGACAGGTAGACCTTGAGAGAATCCAGCAGGGATCGAAATCCCTGGGAGACCAGCTAAGTTGACAGGGATGGTCAAAAGGTCAGCCAAGTACATAGCAACGGGATCGTGGTTGAGTGAATCCAAGTCATAGGCAACGCTTGGTGCAGTTGGTCCCAAAATCAGGTCGTAATCCGCAAAGACTTTTTCGAAATCTTGGATGATGAGGGTACGAACTTGTCCAGCCTTCTTGTAGTAGGCATCATAGTAGCCTGATGAAAGGCTGAATGTTCCAAGCATGATACGGCGTTTCACCTCTTCACCGAAACCTTGGCTACGGCTGTTTACATAGATTTCATCAAGGTTGCTTGCATCTTCTGCGCGGTAGCCGTAACGGATACCGTCAAAACGTTGCAAGTTTGATGAGGCTTCTGATGAAGCGATGATATAGTAAACGGCAACACCGTATTTAGAATGAGGAAGGCTGACTTCTTCGACGATAGCACCAAGTTTCTCAAAGTGTTTGGCTGCCTTGATAATAGTTTCCTTAACTTCTGGGTCAATCCCTTCACCGAGATATTCCTTAGGTAAAGCAATTTTCATGCCCTTGATGTCTTGCCCGATTTTTGAAGTAAAGTCGGCAATACGGACAGGGGCAGAAGTGGAGTCTTTGGCATCTTCGCTGGCAATAGCGTTGAGCAAGAGGGCATTTTCCTTAACAGTTGGTGCAAAAGGTCCGATCTGGTCTAGCGAACTACCGAAGGCAATGAGACCGAAACGAGAAACTGTTCCGTAGGTTGGTTTGAGACCAACGATCCCGTTGAAGGCAGCAGGTTGGCGGATGGAACCACCAGTATCAGAACCAAGTGACAAGCGGACTTGTCCAGAAGCTACGGCTGCAGCAGAACCACTTGATGACCCACCAGGAACCTTACTGTGATCCCAAGCGTTTTTAGTGGCACCGTAGTAAGAAGTCTCACCTGATCCACCCATGGCAAACTCATCCATGTTGGTTTTCCCAACGACAATCATGCCCTTGGCTTTTGCATTGGCAACGGCTGTCGCATCAAAGATAGGCTCGTAGTTGTAGAGCATTTTTGAGGCTGCAGTTGTCAGGATACCGTCTGTGGAGATATTATCCTTAACAGCTAGCGGAATTCCCGAAAGGACATTATCCACGTCAATTCCAGCTTCATCAATAGCTTTAGCTTGAGCTAGAGCTTGCTCCTCAGCGATGGTAACAAAAGCGTTGATAGCTGTCTCGCGAGACTTGATATCTTCAAGCGTAGCTTGGGTCAATTCAGTTGCAGAAATTTCCTTAGAGACAAGGAGGTTGTGCAAGTCTTCAATGGTTTTATGATTAAAAGTCATTAGGCATCTCCTCCATCGTCTAGGATAGCTGGTACCTTGATATAGTAGTTGTCTTTTTCAGGTACGTTTTTAAACAATCGATCACGGTCTGTTCCTTCTTCGGCCACATCAGGGCGGAGAACGGTCTTACGGTCAGCCATAGTTGTGGTAGGTGCGACACCGGTTGTGTCGACTTCGCCCAGCAATTCAACCATATCAACAATTTTAGATAAAGTTGTCGCAAAGGCAGCAGTGTCTTCTTCTGAGAATGTTAATTTTGAAAGATTGGCAACGTGTGTTACCTCTTCTTGCGTAATTTTCATCTTGCATCCTTTCGTGAAATGATGATTTTTAGTCTGTTCTATTTTACCATATTTTCCTATAAATAAGGGAGCCAAACTGAAAAAGAAATAGAAATTGAAAAAAATCGTTTTTAATTCGCTATAATGGTTAAACTAGAAAAAAAAGAAAAAAAATAAGAGTTAGGATAGAAACATGTTCTATCAATTTATCACCAGATCTCAGACGGTCCCTCCTCCCATTTCGCTTTTTTTGGTATGGAGTTATGATGCTTGTCTTAGTGCTTTGTATTTATGGAGCACTTGCTTATCACAAAAATCCGAAATTTGTTCGCTTATTTAAGGGGATTCAGATCCTCCAGTTACTATCCCTATATATCTGGTATGTTGGTTTTGGGATTCCCTTTTCTAATAGCCTTCCATTTTATCATTGCCGTTTGGCCATGTTTGCGGTGGTTTTCTTGCCAGATAAATGGCGGAGCAAGCAGTATCTTGCCCTCTTAGGAGCAAGTGGAGCGGTTTTTGCCTTGGTTTACCCCGTTTTGACCCCTATGATTTTCCGCACATTACCAGTTTCTCGTTTTTGATTGGGCACTATGCTCTTTTGGTGAACTCCTTGGTCTATTTGTTGAATCACTACGACAAGAGCCTGCTCAAGAAATATATGATTGTAGCCTATACCTTTATCCTCAATCTCTTTCTAGTTGGGGTTAATCAGGTGACTGGTGGAAATTATGGGCTCTTAAGAGATACACCATTTATCTCGAATGCACCTCTATGGATAAAGTACCTCCTTGTGTCGGTTATTCTTTCTCTTGCCTTGCTTCTCTTTGATATCTTGTTCAAGAAACGGTGGAAAAAGGGAAATCAGGTAAAATCTGTGTTCTAGCTTGACTTTTTCATCAGACGAGCAATTGAAAAACTCCCTGAAATTCGCTATAATAGGTAAGTTGAAAGGATTGGAATATTCCGATGTAAAAATATAAAATAAAATATAGCATTCACTATTATCCTGAAAGAAAAGAAAGAGAAGATATGACTTTACAAGAAGAAATTAAGAAACGCCGTACCTTTGCCATCATCTCCCACCCGGACGCGGGGAAAACAACCATCACTGAGCAGTTGCTCTACTTTGGGGGCGAGATTCGTGAGGCTGGTACTGTAAAAGGGAAGAAAACAGGGACTTTTGCCAAGTCTGACTGGATGGATATCGAAAAACAACGTGGGATTTCGGTCACTTCATCTGTGATGCAATTTGACTACGATGGCAAACGCGTAAACATCCTAGACACACCAGGGCACGAGGACTTCTCAGAAGATACCTATCGTACCTTGATGGCGGTGGATGCTGCGGTCATGGTCGTGGATTCTGCCAAGGGTATCGAAGCCCAAACCAAGAAATTGTTTGAGGTTGTCAAACACCGTGGGATTCCCGTCTTTACCTTTATGAACAAGCTGGACCGTGATGGTCGTGAGCCGCTGGACCTCTTGCAAGAACTAGAAGAAGTCCTAGGTATTGCGAGTTATCCGATGAACTGGCCAATCGGGATGGGGAAAGCCTTTGAAGGCTTGTACGACCTCTATAACCAACGCTTGGAACTCTATAAAGGGGATGAGCGTTTTGCCAGCCTAGAAGATGGTGACAAACTCTTTGCGAGCAACCCATTTTATGAACAAGTAAAAGAGGATATTGAGCTTTTGAATGAAGCAGGAAATGAATTCTCAGAAGAAGCCATTCTTGCAGGTGATTTGACTCCGGTATTCTTTGGATCAGCCCTCACTAACTTGGTGTGCAGACCTTCCTTGAGACCTTCCTCAAGTTTGCTCCAGAACCTCATGGACACAAGAAAACAGACGGCGAAATTGTGGATCCTTATGACAAGGATTTCTCAGGATTTGTCTTTAAAATCCAAGCCAACATGGACCCTCGTCACCGTGATCGAATCGCCTTTGTCCGTATCGTTTCGGGTGAATTTGAACGTGGGATGAGTGTCAATCTGCCTCGAACTGGTAAGGGTGCCAAGCTGTCTAATGTTACTCAGTTTATGGCGGAAAGTCGTGAGAATGTGACCAATGCCGTGGCAGGAGATATCATCGGGGTTTACGATACAGGTACCTATCAGGTTGGAGACACTTTGACGGTTGGAAAAAACAAGTTTGAATTTGAACCACTGCCAACCTTTACTCCAGAGATTTTCATGAAGGTTTCGCCTAAGAACGTCATGAAACAAAAATCCTTCCACAAGGGCATGGAGCAGTTGGTACAAGAAGGGGCCGTCCAGCTTTATAAGAATTACCAAACAGGCGAGTATATGCTGGGTGCTGTCGGCCAACTCCAGTTTGAAGTCTTCAAGCACCGCATGGAAGGTGAGTACAATGCAGAAGTTGTCATGACTCCAATGGGGAAAAAGACGGTTCGTTGGATCAAGCCAGAGGACTTGGATGAACGGATGTCGTCAAGTCGCAATATCTTGGCCAAAGACCGCTTTGACCAACCAGTCTTCCTCTTTGAAAATGACTTTGCCCTTCGCTGGTTTGCAGACAAGTATCCGGATGTAGAGTTAGAGGAAAAGATGTGATCTTTGGAGAATTGAATGAGTAAAAAAATATAGAGAGAAATACACCGTGTCCTTGTGGTTCAGGAGAAAAATATAAAAATTGTCATTTGAAGTTTAATAAAAAAGTTCAAGAGTACCCTAATAATGACTATTTAAACAACAATCTAATTATGATAAATAAGTACCAGACGCTTTATTCCAATGGTCTGGATATAGATGATGTGATTGAAAAGATAGGTAAGAATTACTTTGGTGAATTAAATATTACTGATTTAGTTAGATTTAGAGTATTTTTTTAGATTCAGCTATTCTATTATTTAATAGGGAAAAAAACTAGAGAAAGACTATTTTTAAAAAAAATTTTTATTTATGCTGACTTTTTTTAACCATTTGAATAATAGCGAAAAAAAGATAAAAATATTGCTTGATTTATATAAGAAATATTTCAATTTATATAAAGATGAACTAATGATTAATGAAGGAACGGTTCAATCGTTTGATAAATTTTTATGTAAGCAGTAATAGAGAGTAAAAGTCCGTATGACCAATTAGCAATTTTTAAGAAATGCTCTTGCTCATATGAACTACGGAAATTTTTATAACTTTGGAAAATGGTTATTTTCTAGGGTATTTTATATATAACAATAAAAATGGTAAAGCTATTAATCATGGCTTTTATTTTTAGAACCAATTTTACACAGATTCATTCAGTCATATTTTTTTCTAATTACACTTCATACGGTGTCGTATATAAACATAGTTGGTTTAATTTTAATAGTACAAATAAGATATCTCCTGAGCAAGTTATTGATTTTTAAAAAAACAATCATTTATTTCAAGGATAGTAAGAAAAATTATTAAATAAGAAAAAAACAAAACATTTGCTTTTTTTAATATTCTAACATACGACGGTAAAGGTGATGAAAAAAATTAAAATATGCTGGTGATAATCAGCATGCAATGAACATATTTACTCAAAAATTAAATAACTTGAACTTTATAGAATTAGAAAACTTTATAAAAAAAATAATAGGGAAATTTATAATCATGTAGTTACGGAAATTCCTGAAAATAGAATAGAGGTCGAGGTGTCTTTTTTTAACAACATACTTAAATAAAAAAAGAAATAACTTATAAAGAATTTTCTTCTGAAATAAAGTTTTTTTGTATGATTTTTGAAACAGAGTTTTTCTAATTTTTTTAGTCCATTTAATGCAATTAAATGATAGATTGATTGATTATTGGTGTAATATTTTTCTATATTGAAGATGTTTCCCCAGAGAAGACACAAAATCAAATTAAAGAAATAAATAAGAGTATTAGGGAGTTAAAAGAGGATGAAGATAAAAATTGTTGGATTTAATTTTATGTTTCCAGTGTTGAGACTGTTGGATATTTCCTTGAGGTTAGAAGATGACGATTTGAAGAAAATTTCTCCTTTATCTGTTAATATTGACGGATTTACATATGAAGAAGACAATTTGCAGAAATATTATCAAAATAATTCTAGTACAATAAATAAAAGAAGTGAGACCAAGTATTATTATATTTTTAGAGCGAATTAGAAATGCCATAGCTCATGGACATATTACAACATATCTTGATTCCAATAGCAATATTGTTTACAAGTTGGAAGATATTTGGAATAATAGGACTGAAAAAAAGTAGAGATTGATTATGACTCGATGATAAATTTTTTTAGAACAGCCTATTTTTTTACAGAGCGGTAGCACCTAAAGTATAGATCATCAAGATTTTCTATAGTTACTTTTTTTGTAAAGTGTATATGAAGAGTGTTTTAAAATCAGAGGATTTATAGTTGATGCAAGAATGTGTTTAAAAAGTACATTATAATTTGAGTGAATATTGACCATGTCAAGAGTTTAGTCTTGTGGACTTAATGAATAATGATTGAAATTGTTCTTACTATGTGGTTAAGTTAACTGAGAATAGTAGCTTTACAATTCTTATTTTTGAATATTAGTAAGTTAAGACTAATTGCTTTTGATAAACTGGTGGAAATTAACTGATTTCTTTACTATTTAGTAATTAGATTCCGCTTCCTATTATAGAAACCGAAAAACTAGCTCAGGGAACTGCACCCATAAAATGAGACACAAGAAAACACTCCTGTTGAATTCTGGTAAACTAGAAACAGGAGTGTTTTGTTATGGTCAAAAAAGCATATTCATTAGAAACTAAGTTAGCCTGCATCGAAATGAAAAAGGTTGGTAAGTCCAATAAGGTCATCATGGAGATCTTGGAAATTAAGAATGACAGTCAAATCTACACCTAGATGCGATGGTATGAGAATGATGAGCTACATCGTTTTCATCAACCTCTGGGGAAACAATATACTTATGGTAAAGGAATGGAACAGCTATCCGAAGTCGAACAGTTACGTTTGCAGGTAGAATTACTAAAAAAGTATCAGAGCTTGGTAAGAAAATCGACAAAGTAAGTCTTATCAAGCTAGTAGAAGAGTATAAGAAAACGTGCCCTGTGTCTGTTATTTTAGAGTGTTTCGGAGTCAAACGCTTCACCTTTTATCGCTGGAAACAGGAGTGTAAGAATTCTTAGAAAAGAGACGAAATAATAGATAAAATCGAACAACTCTGTATGGAAAATCACTTTATTTATGACTATCGAACCATCACTCGCTTACTAAAGAAAGTTTATAACCTCGTCGTAAATTGTCAGAAAGTCTATCGTATCATGAAGGAAAAGGGCTGTCTTTGCTGTGTCCGTCCCAAGAAGGGACCTAAATTAGGGAAGCCTTATCATTTAACAGACAATAAGCTGGATCGTGATTTTCAGGCAGACAAGACTATGGAGAAGCTTGTCACAGACATCACCTACCTCTACTTTGGGAACTGTAGACTTTATCTATCTTCGATCATGATCTCTATAATCGCGAAATTGTAGCTTATACCATCTCCGATTGCCAAGATAATAACTTTGTGCTCGATACACTTCATCAACTTGAACTACCTCAAGGAGCGCTTTACACAGCGACCAGGGATCTGTTTACACCTCAAAATCCTACTATCAGGCTTGCATAGAAAAAGGCATCACCCGCTCCATGTCCCGAAAAGGAACACCAGCAGATAATGCCTGTATTGAATGGTTTCATGCTGTCCTCAAGTCTGAAACCTTCTATCTCCATAATTGGAGAAACCTAACTAAAGATAGTATAACAGAAATTGTCAATCTTACATCATATTTTATAATGAAACTAGAATTCAACAGAGATTAAATGACCAGTCTCCTGTAGATTACAGAAAACTGGCCTCATAAATGTGTTTTTCTTGTGTCTCATTATAAGGGTGCAGTGCCTTTTGATTCGTGGATTTTTTCATATAGTAAAGGTAATTGAAGTCAAAGGTAAATTAAAAACCTCAGAGAAATCATGTTACATGAATTCTTCTGGGGTTTTTCTAGTTTCCATATTTTTGGTAAAAATCGACCTTGACCTGGATAAAGGTTTCGGCTTCGCGTAGTAACTGCAGGAGAGTGGCGCGAGTCTCAAACTCCTCACGTGTTTTAGGGAGACTCCGATTGCGGAAGACTTGCAGATAGCGTTCAATGTCATCAAGTAGGTCGTGAGCAGGATTGGTCTGGCTTAGCTGGACAGCAATATTTGAAAAGAGTTGAGCCAAAATCAAACTCTCACTTGCGGCCAGATGACAGGTATTGATCTGCTGGGCCATATTTCGCAGGATACGACTTTGTCGCTGTCTCATCTCAAAGTAGTGGATGTGGTAGTCCGTCTGGTGAAAGAGGTGGTCCGAGTGATCCAAATAAACCAGTTTGAGAGCTTCATCGAGGAGCTTGTCTAATTGGTCAACGAGTTGGGCTTGGTTGCGTCCGTCTCCTCTTGACAGATAGTATTTAAAGCGAAGCAGGATGTCTTTTAACTTTTCTTCAACCTGAAGGTGGTAGCATTGAATAGCTTTCTCACGAGAGGGCATATAAAGGTTGACCAATAAAGCAAAGCTTGTCCCGATGAGAAAGAGGAGTACTTCATTAAGCAAGAGGTCTGGAGAGGTAGACTTCTGTACCAAGAGATGACTGACCAAGACACTGCTAGGGGTGATGCCGATTTCCCAGCCCATTTTATAGGCTAGAGGCACATAGAGAGCCAGATAGAGGCCCAGACTCCAGATGTGAAATCCTGTCAGTTGAAAGGCTAGAACACCGATAGCGAGTGCTAGGAGCATGGAAAAGAGGCGGTTACGGGCTAATTTCAGAGTACTTCTGCGCGTGTCGGAGAGGCTTAAGAGAGCGATAATTCCAGCTGAAACTGCTGATGATAAATCTAAAAAATAAGCGAGAAAACAAGCAAGGCAGGTCGCTAAGATCAGTTTTGTCGTACGTTGGGTGATAGACATGAGAATTTCCTATAATACTAGAATAAGAGTATAAAAGACAAGGCTTGGAAGACTTGTCTTAAAAATCTATTTTTTACGTGCCGATGCGTACTCAGCTACTGCCGTAAAGAGGACGTCGGTAGAAGAGTTCAGGGCAGTTTCGCAGGAGTCTTGGATGACACCGATGACAAAACCAACCCCGACTACCTGCATAGCAACGTCATTTGAAATCCCAAAGAGACTACAAGCGACGGGGATGAGGAGAAGTGATCCACCAGCGATTCCAGAAGCTCCACAGGCAGAAATAGCAGCGACGACACTGAGCACAAAGGCTGTACCAAAGTCGACAGAGATTCCTAGCGTATTGACTGCAGCTAGAGTCAGAATGTTAATGGTTACGGCTGCGCCAGCCATGTTAATAGTGGAGCCAAGGGGAATAGAAACAGAGTAGGTATCTGGATTGAGTCCAAGATCTTGGCAGAGTTTCATGTTGACAGGGATATTAGCGGCAGAACTACGAGTAAAGAAAGCTGTAATTCCACTGACACGCAAACATTTAAAAACAAGGGGATAAGGATTTTTTCTCATAAGGAGAAAGGCAATGAGGGGATTGATGACAAGGGCCACAAAAGCCATAGTTGCAATCAAGAGTCCTAGCAAAATTCCGTAGTTAGCAAGGCTGGTAATTCCTTTATCAGAGATGGTCTTGAAGACCAAGCCCATAATTCCGAAAGGTGCCAAATTGATAATCCACTCCACAATCTTGGAAGTTACACCAGCCATGGTTTTGAGCAATTCCTTGCTGTTTTTGCTAGCTTCTCTCATAGCAAGTCCAAAGACAACAGCCCATGATAGAATTCCAATATAGTTGGCTTTGACGACGGCGTTGAGGGGATTGTCCACGAGATTCAGCAGGAGGTTGCTGAGAACTTGACCGATGCCGTCTGGTGGGGCAATCTCTGTGCTCGCACTACTGAGAGTAATCTGGACGGGGAAGAGAAAACTAGCCAGTACAGCAACCAAGGCAGCCGCAAAGGTACCGATTAGATAGAGAAAAATAACGGTCTTCATATTGGTATCTTGCCCTTTTTGATGTTGTGAGAGGGCATTTGCGACGAGGGTAAAGACCAAGACAGGAGCGATGGCTTTCAGACCCCCAACGAATAGGTCACCGAGAATGCCGAGCCCCGACAAACTTGGGAAAAGTAGCCCTAGAGAGGCTCCAAGAAGCATGCCGATTAGGATACGTTTGATGAGGCTGGCCTTGTTCCAGGCTCGAATAATTCTTTTCATAATAGTCTCCTTCAAAATGTATTGTTTATGATTATAGTATAAATATGCCGTTGAGGCAAGTCTTTTTATTTGAGTTTTGGGGAATATTGGAATATTTATGAGGGAATTGAACGGGATGATTTGTGGTATAATACTAGAAAGGAGTTTTGTATGCAAGAATTTTTTCAACGTTATCTTGATAAATTGGATGTAACAACTGTATTAGAGAATCTCTTGACCAAGGTGATTTCTCTTTTGATTTTTGTTTCTGCTATTTTTATATAGCTAAAAAGATGCTTCACGCGACTGTCCGAAAGATTGTCAAACCCTCGCTCAAGTTATCAAATCGAGATGCTGGCAGACAAAAGACCATTTCTCGTTTGCTTGAGAATATCTTTAACTATAGCCTTTATTTCTTTTTAATCTACTGTATCTTGTCCATTTTAGGTTTGCCAGTTTCCAGCCTCCTTGCTGGGGCAGGGATTGCTGGGGTTGCCATTGGGATGGGGGCACAAGGTTTTCTATCTGATGTCATCAATGGCTTTTTCATCCTCTTTGAACGCCAGATTGATGTGGGTGACGAAGTGGTTCTTACAAATGGACCGATTACTGTATCTGGGAAGGTTGTCAGTGTCGGAATCCGTACGACCCAACTTCGAAGCGATGACCAAGCCCTTCACTTTGTTCCCAACCGAAATATCACTGTTGTCAGCAACTTTTCCCGTACAGAGTAAGTCTGCTATTTTGGCAGATTTGTGGTACAATAGAAAGAGTTTGGCAAAGGAGAGAGTATGCTATTTGTAGAGAAAAAACTAGGTCATGATTGTACCTGGATAGACCTTGATGTGGACAAGATTAAAAATATGGAAGATCTTTCTGACGTCTATGGATTAGACAAGGAAACCATTGAGTATGCTCTAGATAGAAATGAACGAGCCCATATGGATTATAACCGTGAAACGGGAACGGTAACCTTTATTTATAATGTTCTTGATTTAGAAAAAGATAAAGAATATTATGAAGCGATTCCGATGACCTTTATCGTTGAAAAACAACGGCTGATTACTATTAGCAATCACAAGAATACTTATGTGATTAAACGTATGGCAACCTATCTTGAAAGCCATGAAATTATTTCAATCTACAAATTTCTTTTTGCCAGTTTAGAGATTATTTGCAATGCTTATTATCCAGTTATTGAAGAGATGGATAAAAGTAAGGATGAAATTAGTGCACTTCTTCGTCAAAAAACAACTAAAAAAAATCTTTTTGCCCTTTCTGACTTGGAAACCGGTATGGTCTATCTGACAGCTGCTGCTAAACAAAATCGTCTCCTCTTGGAACATATCCAAGGTCATGCTCTTTATCGCAATCTTAATGAGGTAGAAAGAGAGCAGTTTGACGATGCTATGATTGAAGCCCATCAGTTGGTTTCAATGACAGACTTAATATCTCAAGTCTTGCAACAACTCTCAGCCTCTTACAACAACATCCTAAATAATAATCTAAATGATAATTTGACAACTTTGACAATTATCTCAGTTTTGCTAGCTATCCTTGCGGTTATTACAGGATTTCGGAATGAATGTTCCCTTACCGTTTACAGATGAACCGAATGCTTGGATTTATATTTTATTGGCTAGTCTAATTTTATGGGCAGTCTTAGCCCAATATTTAAAGAAAATTGCTAGAAATTAAAAAGAAAAGGAGCCAAAATGGCGATTGAAAATTATATGCCAGATTTTGCTGTGGAAGCAGTCTATGATCTGACAGTCCCAAGCCTGCAGGCGCAGGGGATCAAGGCTGTTTTGGTCGATTTGGACAATACCCTCATTGCTTGGAACAACCCTGATGGGACGCCGGAGATGAAGCAATGGTTACATGACCTTCGGGATGCAGGTATTCGCATCATCGTCGTATCAAACAATACCAAAAAACGAGTGCAACGCGCAGTTGAGAAATTTGGAATTGATTACGTTTATTGGGCTTTTAAGCCCTTCACATTTGGGATTGACCGTGCCATGAAGGAATTCCACTATGAGAAAAAGGAAGTGGTCATGGTTGGTGACCAGCTCATGACAGATATACGAGCAGCTCACCGTGCAGGAATTCGCTCGATTTTAGTCAAACCCTTGGTCCAACATGACTCGATCAAAACGCAGATTAACCGAGCTCGTGAGCGCCGTGTCATGCGAAAAATAACGGAAAAGTACGGACCGATTACATATAAAAAAGGAATCTAACTATGGAAGAAATTCTCTGTATTGGTTGTGGAGCAACCATTCAGACGACAGACAAGGCTGGTCTTGGATTTACTCCCCAGTCGGCACTCGAAAAAGGTTTGGAGACTGGCGAAGTCTATTGTCAACGCTGTTTCCGTCTCCGCCACTACAATGAAATCACAGATGTCCAGTTGACGGACGATGATTTCCTCAAACTCTTGCACGAGGTGGGAGACAGTGATGCTTTGGTAGTCAATGTCATTGATATCTTTGACTTTAATGGCTCTGTTATCCCAGGCTTGCCACGCTTTGTATCAAGAAATGATGTCCTCTTGGTCGGAAATAAGAAAGATATACTGCCTAAGTCAGTTAAACCAGGCAAGATTAGCCAGTGGCTCATGGAGCGCGCCCACGAAGAAGGACTTCGTCCAGTAGATGTTGTCCTGACTTCAGCCCAAAACAAGCATGCTATTAAGGAAGTTATTGATAAGATTGAGTATTATCGTAAGGGACGTGATGTCTACGTGGTTGGCGTGACCAACGTTGGGAAGTCAACCCTTATCAATGCTATTATCCAAGAAATTACGGGCGACCAGAATGTCATCACGACTTCGCGTTTCCTGGGACAACCTTGGACAAGATTGAGATTCCGCTTGACGACGGTTCTTATATTTACGATACACCGGGAATTATTCACCGCCACCAGATGGCCCACTACTTGACGGCTAAAAACCTCAAGTATGTCAGCCCTAAAAAGGAAATCAAGCCAAAAACCTATCAGCTCAACCCTGAACAAACTCTATTTTTAGGTGGTTTGGGACGCTTTGACTTCATATCAGGTGAAAAGCAAGGATTTACCGCTTTCTTTGACAATGAACTCAAACTCCATCGTACCAAGCTAGAAGGAGCGACTGACTTTTATGACAAGCACCTTGGAACTCTCCTCACACCACCAAATAGCAAGGAAAAAGAAGATCTTCCAAAATTGGTTCAGCATGTATTTAATATCAAGGACAAGACTGACCTAGTCATCTCAGGACTAGGCTGGATCCGTGTAACGGGCACCGCCAAAGTCGCAGTCTGGGCACCAGAAGGCGTCGCCGTCGTCACACGAAAAGCAATCATTTAAAATAAAATCGCCGAGCGAACAAAGTGAGCTCATACAGAGATAGTTATTGCCCGTGGTGTGATTGCCAATCTTTAGATTGGCAAGGGGCACAATTGAGACCTAGGCTCAATTGTGAGGTCAGGAAATCCATTTTTCAAAGATGATATCTTTGGAAAATTAGTTCCGACCGTCCCCCACCACTTAAAATAACTATCAAAAAACAAGGAAGAAAATTATGTCATTAACATCGAAACAACGTGCCTTCCTCAACAGCCAGGCACACACCCTCAAACCCATCATCCAAATCGGTAAAAATGGTCTCAACGACCAAATCAAAACCAGCGTCCGTCAAGCTCTTGACGCTCGTGAATTGATCAAGGTAACTCTTTTACAAAACACAGATGAAAACATCCACGAAGTAGCCGAAATCTTGGAAGAAGAAATCGGTGTGGATACTGTCCAAAAAATCGGACGCATCTTGATTTTGTATAAACAATCTAGCAAGAAAGAAAATCGCAAGATTTCCAAGAAAGTTAAAGAAATCTAAACCCCTACTCCAAGAACTGTTTTTACAGAGAATTAAAGGAAGACGAGCCTATGGCAATCGAATTATTGACTCCCTTTACCAAGGTAGAGTTGGAGCCAGAAATCAAGGAGAAAAAACGCAAACAAGTCGGGATCTTAGGGGGAAATTTTAACCCTGTTCACAATGCCCATCTTGTTGTGGCGGACCAAGTACGACAACAGTTAGGACTGGATCAAGTCTTGCTTATACCCGAATACCAACCTCCTCATGTAGACAAAAAAGAAACCATCCCTGAACACCACCGTCTCAAGATGCTTGAATTGGCGATTGAGGGGATTGAAGGCCTAGCCATTGAAAACATCGAGCTAGAGCGCAAGGGCATTTCCTACACCTACGACACCATGAAGCTTCTAACTGAGAAGAATCCAGATACGGATTATTACTTCATTATCGGGGCTGATATGGTGGACTATCTGCCTAAGTGGTACCGAATTGATGAGCTGGTCGACATGGTTCAGTTTGTAGGGGTTCAGCGCCCACGCTACAAGGCTGGGACTTCCTATCCAGTTATCTGGGTGGATGTGCCTCTCATGGACATCTCGTCCAGCATGGTGCGTGACTTCATTGCCCAAGGCCGAAAACCAAACTTTCTCCTACCTCAGCCAGTGCTAGACTACATCGAGAAGGAGGGACTCTACTGATGACCTATCAAGACTATATCAACTGTTCTCGCGAGGCTTTGTTGGAAAAAATGGCAGAGCTTCTACCTGAAAAACGTTTAACCCATTGTCTGGGTGTGGAGCGTGCAGCCATAGAGCTTGCGAAACGATTCGGAGTCGATGTTGAGAAAGCTGGTCTAGCAGGCCTTCTTCATGATTATGCTAAAAAACTGTCAGATCAGGAATTTCTAGACTTGATTGACCGTTATCAGCTGGATTCTGACCTCAAAAACTGGGGCAATAATGTCTGGCATGGTATGGTTGGCATCTACAAGATTCAAGAAGATTTGGATTTGCATGATCCAGAAATTCTGCGAGCCATTGAGATTCATACAGTTGGGGCTGGTCAGATGACAGACTTAGATAAGGTTGTCTATGTCGCAGACTACATCGAGCACAATCGTGTCTTTCCAGGTGTGGATCAGGCGCGTGAGATTGCAAGTTTGTCACTCAATAAGGCAGTGGCCTATGAAACAGCTCGTACCGTGGAGCATCTAGCTCATCAGGGATTCCCTATCTATCCCCAAACCCTTGAAACCTATAACGCCTTTGTGCACTATTTGAAAGAGGACTAAATGAACGAAAAAGAATTACTAGAACTAGTCGTGAAAGCGGCTGATGAGAAACGCGCGGAAGATATCCTCGCACTTGACGTACAAGAATTGACCAGCGTGACGGACTACTTTGTCATCACTAGCTCGATGAATAGCCGTCAGTTGGACGCTATTGCTGATAACATTCGTGAAAAAGTAGCTCAAGCTGGCTTTAAAGGTAGCCATGTTGAAGGCGATGCAGCGGGAGGTTGGGTTTTACTGGACCTCGGCGGTGTTGTTGTGCATATCTTCTCAGAAGAAATGCGTGCCCACTATAACCTAGAAAAACTATGGCATGAGGCGGACTCTGTAGACTTATCTGAAACTCTGGCGTAGAAGATGAACTATATCTCAGTATCAACTTTATTTTTAGATTTAGCTCAGTTAGCTTATTGATTGGGCTATTTTCGAGAGAATGGATTGAAATTTATAAATGAATAGAAAAAAATAAATTAAGAGGACAATATTTTTAAGGAGCACAATATAGATGAGAAGTATAAAACAATCGAAAACGAAGTGCACCATATTATTGAATGGAATGAAGCAGAAAAAGGTTTAGTTTCAAAACAAGAGGTGGACAGTATAGGCAATTTATTGCTCATCAGCAAGAATAAACATACTATCATCACAGCTAAAAACTAATCAATTCAGAGAGTCAAATATTGGACAAGTTAGAAAAAGAACCGTCTCGCAAGTATTATAAGATTAAATATACTGAATTAAGCAATATGCTAACTTTAATAAATATAAATAATGATACTGAAACAATTGATTTAAAAAAATAGGAAAAGATGTTTTTTTATGTAAGAGTATGATTCCTAATATATTAGAAGTGAATGAACAACTATTAAAGAAATATTTTAAAAGTGAGTAAAAAATTATGGCAACTTATGAAACCTTTGCGGCTGTTTACGATGCTGTGATGGATGATAGTTTATACGATAAATGGACGGATTTTTCGCTGCGTCATTTGCCTAAGACCAAGGAGAGAAAGAAACTCTTGGAACTGGCTTGTGGGACAGGTATCCAGTCTGTCCGCTTTTCTCAGGCTGGTTTTGATGTGACGGGGCTTGATTTAAGCGTGGATATGTTGAAGATTGCTGAGAAGAGAGCTACTTCAGCCAAACAAAAGATTTACTTTATTGAAGGCAATATGCTGGATTTGTCCAAGGCTGGTAAATACGACTTTGTCACTTGTTATTCGGACTCTATCTGCTACATGCAGGATGAGGTGGAGGTAGGAGACGTCTTTAAGGAAGTCTATAATGTCCTTAACGAAGACGGCGTTTTTATCTTTGATGTGCATTCGACCTATCAGACAGATGAAGTTTCCAGGCTATTCCTACCATGAAAATGCGGAAGATTTTGCCATGCTTTGGGACACCTATGAGGATGAAGCTCCTCACTCCATCGTGCATGAGTTGACTTTCTTTGTCAAGGAGGCTGACGGTTCCTTTAGTCGCCACGATGAAGTGCATGAGGAGCGGACCTATGAGGTTTTGACCTATGATATTTTGCTGGAACAGGCTGGTTTCAAGTCCTTCAAACTCTATGCGGACTTTGAGGACAAGGAGCCAACAGAAACCAGCACCCGTTGGTTTTTTGTCGCGCAGAAGTAGGAGAACATCATGACCATCACAGGTATTATCGCGGAGTTTAATCCCTTTCATAATGGGCATAAATACCTACTGAATCAGGCGGAGGGACTGAAAATTGTAGCCATGTCTGGAAATTTCATGCAGCGTGGAGAGCCTGCTATCGTGGACAAGTGGACTCGGGCTCAGATGGCGCTGGAAAATGGAGCGGATCTGGTAGTGGAATTGCCCTTTTTAGTCAGTGTTCAGGCGGCAGATTTCTTCGGTCAAGGGGCTGTGGATATCTTGGCTCGCTTGGGCATTGATACCCTAGCCTTTGGGACAGAGGAAGTTCTGGATTACCAGAAAATCGCTGACTTATACACAGAGCAGGTTGCTGAGATGGAGAATTTTGTGGAAAATCTGCCTGATGCTCTCTCTTATCCCCAGAAAACCCAAGCCATGTGGAAGGAATTTGCTGGTCTTGATTTCAGGCAACACGCCCAATCATGTCCTTGCTTTGGCCTATGCCAAGGCGGTTGCTGGACGAAACATCAAACTGCATCCAATTCAACGTCAGGGGTCGGGTTACCATTCTGTGGACAAGGATGTGGACTTTGCCTCGGCGACAGCCCTTCGTCAGCATCAGTCAGACCAAGATTTCTTAGAACGCTTTATGCCTTCTGTTGAACTCTTTGAGCAGGCTAGTAAGGTGAGCTGGGAAGACTATTTTCCCTTGCTCCGCTATCAAATCTTGTCAAATCCAGACCTAACAACCATCTATCAGGTCAATCAAGAAATGGCTGTGCGCATTAAGGATGCTATTAAGACAGCCCAATCTGTGGAAGACTTGGTCGAGGCGGTTGCAACCAAACGTTATACCAAGGCGCGTGTCAGACGCCTCTTGACCTATATCCTAGTGCAGGCCAGAGAAAGTGACTTGCCAGAAGCCGTTCATGTCCTTGGCTTTACCGAAAAAGGCAGACAACACCTCAAATCTCTGAAAGAGCAGGTCCATCTAGTCAGCCGAATTGGGAAAGAGCCTTGGGATGCTATGACTCAAAAGGCAGACCAGATTTACCAACTAGGAAATCCAAGCATCGCAGAGCAGAATTTCGGCAGAGTGCCGATTAGAACAGAATCAAACTAAGTCTACTGAAAGGTAGGCTTTTGAAATTTTTCCGAATAAATAGATAGAAAAGAAAAATCTTGTACAAGTTTCTGACAATTTCTTTCTTTTTGTGTATAATAGTGGAAAAGAGGTAAAACGAGGTATGGTTATGGAAGCAGTTCTTTACTCAACATTCCGAAATCATTTAAAAGACTACATGAAGAAGGTAAACGATGAATTTGAGCCTTTGACGGTGGTCAATAAAAATCCTGATGAGGATATTGTTGTCCTTTCAAAGAGCGAGTGGGATAGTATTCAAGAAACCCTAAGAATCGCTCAAAATAAGGAACTTTCTGACAAGGTTTTGCGAGGAATGGCTCAAGTCCGTGCTGGAAGCACTCAGGTACATGTTATTGAGGAGTGAGGAATGCTACTCAAATTTACAGAAGATGCCTGGGCAGATTATTGTTACTGGCAAACTCAGGACAAGAATACGCTAAAAAGAATCAATAAACTAGTCAAGGATATTCAACGCGATCCTTTTTCAGGAATTGGTAAACCAGAACCACTCAAGTATGACTACCAAGGAGTTTGGTCACGTCGTATTGATTCAGGAAATCGCTTGATTTATATGATGGATGGAGATGGCATCGCTTTCTTGTCCTTCAAAGATCATTACTAAGTCTACTGAAAGGTGGGCTTTTTTTATTTTTAGAAATTTTTAGCTAATAAATTAATGATAAAGCTGTTTGGAAAATGACAGATTTCATAAGACAAAAAAATAAGAAAAAAATTTAGTATAGCGATTACAATCTTTGTCCCTTGAATCCGTTTTTATAACTCTCACTTTGTGGTATAATCATGATAATATAGATTAAAAAGGGGGATACATGAAAAATATAAAGACGAGGACTCTTAATTCTTCTCTGAATTTCAAACTATTGAAATATTTATTGAAAAAGACCATCATGGAGTAGTAATGTTAGAATTGTTGAATGGTACAAAAATATTTATAGCCAGTATATGGGTACTGTATCTTGCACTGGAGATTGAACAATTTAAACGCTTTGTTTTTGCCTATCTATAAACTTGTATCTAATTATAATATTTTTAAAAGCTATTATTTCAATGTTATATGAGGATCGTGTAATACTATTGTTAGTATTGACTATACCAACAATACTATTTTTGGTTTTTTAGAAATAATTTTTAAAAAAAGTTAGTTATAAGAAACTGGATCCAAATCTATTTCCAGAATATGATTTGGATGACTATCCTTTTCAAACTCATCTGGTGGAGTTTTTAAATAGTTCAGATTCTATTCATAATGTCTTCTGGTTGGATGGTTCTTGGGGAAGTGGGAAAACATTTTTTTATAAAGACGTTTTTTTGAAAATCAAATTTATAAAAAAAGAAAGAAATCTACTATATTTCCTGCTTTGGAATAAAAACAAGAGAGCAAGCCGAGAGAATATTGATTAATGAAATAGAAAAACAATCCATACTCGGAAATTTGGACTTTATTCCACTTGTTGGAGGAGTTTTTAAATGGTTCTTTAAAACAGTTGGAACGGATTTGATGAAGCGAGATTCTATCATTATTTTTTTGATGATTTTGAACGGGTTTCATATGCAGAAACATCAGATAACCCTTCAGATTACAATGATTTATTGGGTTATATTGACTATCTTTCTGAGAATAAAAGATTTAAAATTATTGTAATTTTTAAATAGTGAGGAAATTAAGTCAACAAAGAAAAAAATCTCATTGATAATAAATTTAAGCTAAATCATAATCGGATGGTATCTACAGGAGAAGCCATAGATGGTATTTTGAGAAAAAGTAAGCTGAAGGATGATAGTTTTGGGAAGATTTTTAGCGATAATTTATAAAATTTATTATGTAGATATAGATGAGAGAGTTGCACAGAGTAAAAAAACGAAGATTCAAAAGTAAAAAAACCAAGTTTGAGAGTATTTCAGCAATCATTAGAAGAACTTTCAAATATAAATGGCAAGAGGAGGATATCTTATATTGTAGATTATATGAATGGGCGCAAGGAAACCGAAAAGTATTATAGTATCATTTTTTTCGAATATTATGAAGAGACTTTACTAATAAGAGAATCAAACAAATATTTTTCATTTTGAAATGTTAATGAAGCTTGTAGAATTAAATTGGGAAAAAGATTTCTTTGGGAAGAAATTGTAAATATGGGTCTGATGATATGTATTTTTTTGAATTGTTATCGTATTTATGGGAAATAGGACTAAGAAATTTATTTCTATCAGAAAAAAACGAAAGAGTATTTTTATAGTAAAAAAAGAAATATTCTAGTTTTTGATATAGAGGAACGTCTAGTTGAAATATACTATGATGTTTTTAGACAATAATATAAAAGATAATTATATAATTAATGACAGGGAGAAACTAGAAGCCCCAGAATATCAGAACTTTATAAAAAAATATCTACCTTTGGAATCAAAAAGGCAAATTACAATTAATCATATTCCACTAGATAAATTAATACAATAGAGCTTTTGAAGTAGATGGCTCTTTGTCTAAAAATTCACACAAAACTCTTCAATTTGGGTTTGTGGAAATCGGTTTTTTTATGATAGAATATTAAAGAATGTATGTCATTCGATAAACAAATTTAATGAGGTAAAAACATGGAAATCATGACCATTGCGATTGTTGTTTTTGCCGTCATCATTGGTTTAGTCATTGGATATGTCAGCATCTCAGCTAAGATGAAATCATCTCAAGAGGCTGCAGAGTTGATGCTTCTAAATGCTGAACAAGAAGCAACTAATTTACGAGGACAAGCTGAGCGCGAAGCGGATTTATTGCTAAATGAAGCCAAGAGCGAAAGCAAGTCTCTTAAAAAAGAAGCACTATTGGAGGCCAAAGAGGAAGCCAGAAAATACCGTGAAGAAGTGGACGCTGAATTTAAGTCAGAACGTCAGGAGCTCAAGCAAATTGAAAGTCGTTTGACGGAGAGAGCTACGAGCCTTGACCGTAAGGACGACAATTTGACGAACAAAGAAAAAACACTTGAACAAAAAGAACAAAGTATTTCTGATAGAGCAAAAAACCTTGATGCACGTGAAGAGCAATTAGAGGAAGTCGAAAGACAAAAAGAAGCTGAACTTGAACGTATCGGCTCGCTTTCCCAAACTGAGGCTCGAGATATTATCTTGGCTCAGACAGAGGAAAATTTGAGCAAGGAAATTGCTAGTCGCATTCGTGAGGCTGAGCAAGAAGTGAAGGAACGTTCAGACAAGATTGCGAAAGATATCTTGGTTCAGGCTATGCAGCGTATCGCTGGTGACTATGTAGCAGAGTCAACAAACTCGACGGTTCACCTACCAGATGATACCATGAAGGGGCGCATTATCGGACGCGAAGGGCGTAATATTCGTACCTTTGAAAGTTTGACAGGGGTTGATGTGATTATCGACGATACACCAGAAGTGGTAACCTTGTCAGGATTTGATCCGATTCGTCGTGAAATTGCTCGTATGACCATGGAAATGTTGCTCAAGGATGGCCGTATCCACCCAGCTCGTATCGAGGAGTTGGTGGAGAAAAACCGTCAAGAGATTGACAATAAAATCCGTGAATACGGTGAGGCTGCTGCCTATGAGATTGGTGCGCCTAACCTCCATCCAGACTTGATGAAGATCATGGGACGTTTGCAGTTCCGTACTTCATATGGACAAAATGTCTTGCGTCATTCGATTGAGGTTGCTAAGCTATCTGGTATCATCGCCAGTGAACTTGGTGAAAATGCAGCTCTTGCCCGTCGTGCTGGATTCCTTCATGACATCGGGAAGGCTATTGACCGCGAGGTTGAAGGTAGCCACGTTGAGATTGGTACGGAGTTGGCTCGTAAGTACAAGGAACACCCAGTTGTGGTGAATACCATTGCTAGCCACCACGGCGATGTCGAAGCCGAAAGCGTCATTGCAGTGATCGTTGCTGCAGCAGATGCCTTGAGTGCAGCGCGTCCAGGTGCTCGTAGCGAGTCTCTTGAAAGCTATATCAAGCGTCTCCATGATTTGGAAGAAATCGCCAATGGCTTTGAAGGAGTGCAAAATAGCTTTGCCCTTCAAGCAGGACGTGAAATCCGTATCATGGTTAATCCAGGACAAATCAAGGACGACAAAGTCACAATCTTGGCTCACAAAGTTCGTGAGAAAATTGAAAACAATCTCGATTACCCAGGAAATATCAAGGTAACCGTGATCCGTGAACTTCGTGCAGTAGATTATGCTAAATAAATAAGAAAGAGCAGTTGAAATTACTGCTTTTTTGTTACACTAGATAGAAAGACTGTAGAAGGATAACTGACGCTATCATCAGTATCCGAGAGAAATTTTACTTTATTTCACAGACTAACTAAAGGAGACATAATGGCAGACCGAGGCTTGCTAATCGTTTTTTCTGGTCCTTCAGGAGTTGGGAAAGGAACGGTTAGAAGAGAGATTTTTGAGAGTTCTGAGAATCAATTTCAATACTCTGTATCGATGACGACGCGTGCGCAACGTCCTGGTGAAGTGGACGGAGTGGACTATTTCTTCCGTACTCGTGAAGAGTTTGAAGAACTGATCCGTCAAGGTCAGATGTTGGAATATGCAGAATATGTCGGTAACTACTATGGAACTCCTCTGACCTATGTCAACGAAACCCTAGACAAGGGAATCGATGTCTTTCTTGAGATTGAAGTCCAAGGAGCCCTTCAGGTTAAGAAAAAGGTTCCAGATGCTGTCTTTATCTTTTTAACGCCACCAGATTTGGATGAATTGCAAGACCGCTTGGTAGGTCGTGGAACAGATAGTGCAGAAGTGATTGCCCAACGAATCGAAAAAGCCAAGGAAGAAATTGCCCTCATGCGTGAGTATGATTATGCCATTGTCAACGATCAGGTGCCCCTCGCTGCTGAGCGTGTCAAGCGTGTAATCGAAGCAGAACACTTCCGTGTGGACCGTGTCATTGGTCATTACCAGGAGATGTTGCCAAAATCTCCAACTACTCGATAAACTATAGGAAACAGGTACAAGCAAATGATGTTAAAACCCTCTATTGATACCTTGCTAGACAAGGTACCATCAAAATATTCACTCGTAATCTTGGAAGCAAAACGTGCCCACGAACTAGAAGCGGGCGCGCCAGCAACTCAAGAGTTTAAGTCTGAAAAATCAACTCTTCGTGCTTTGGAAGAAATCGAATCAGGAAATGTAACTATTCACCCAGATCCAGAAGGAAAACGTGAGGCGGTTCGTCTCCGTATCGAAGAAGAAAAAAACGCCGCAAAGAAGAAGAAGAAAAAGAAAAATCAAAGAGCAAATTGCTAAAGAAAAAGAAGATGGTGAAAAAAATTTAAGGTTGGGGGGACTCAATCTTATTTTTTCTATTGTAAGAATTTACTGACAAGAAGGAGGTGAGAAGATGGCTGTCGCAAAGATTATCGTGGATGTTCCCCTGATGCAGACGGACCAGCCTTATAGTTATAAGGTCCCTGAGGAATTTGTAGAGATGCTGGAAGTCGGTATGCGGGTCCATGTCCCCTTCGGCAAGGGAAATCGTTTGATACAAGGAATTGTTCTTGGTTTGGAGTTCCAGTCGGATGAAGAGATGGAAGGTCAGGGTTTGAAAGAGATTGCAGAGGTGCTGGATTTTTCCCCTGTTCTCACCCAAGAGCAACTCTGGCTGGCTGAGGAGTTACGCAAGTCTGTCTTTTCTTACAAAATCTCCATTCTAAAAGCCATGTTGCCAGGATTTTTAAACTCTAGCTATGATAAGATTCTCTATCCTCTGGAAGGTCTAAGTCGGCAAGACAAAGAGCGCTTGTTTGGTTCAGAAGATTCGCTAGCCTTTTCTTCTTTAGATTTGGCAAAGCAGGCTGAGATGATGCGCTTGACCAGGAAAGGTCTGCTCCGCTTAGAATACCAGGCAGTCGATCAAAAGAAGGTCAAGACCCAGTCTTGGTATGAGGTTGATGCTACTCAGCTAGAGAAGATTGAGATTTCTGCGCGTGCCAAGAAAAAGGCAGAGCTGAGAGACTATCTGCTAGCTCATTCTGAAAGTGCTCCTCTGGCTAGCTTGTTAGAATCCTACTCACGGGAGCAAGTCAACTTTTTTGTGGATCAAGGGGCTGTGTCCATAGTCCAAAAGGAAGTGCAACGATCAGCGGCTTATTTCGAATGCATTGAAGCCAGCCAACCTTTGGAATTGAATCCTGAACAAAGACAGGCGCGTGATGCTGTTGTCAGTGCTATTGGCAGTCAACAGCATCCATTCCTCCTTCAAGGGATTACAGGAAGTGGAAAAACTGAGGTTTACTTACAGATCATCCAAGGAGCCTTGGACAAGGGTAAGACAGCTATTTTACTGGTTCCTGAGATTTCTCTGACGCCACAAATGACGGAGCGGTTCATTGCTCGTTTCGGCGAGAAAGTAGCCATTCTCCACTCAGGTCTGTCCAATGGTGAAAAGTACGACGAATGGCGCAAGGTTGAACGCGGCGATGCCCAAGTTGTTATTGGCGCTAGATCAGCTATCTTTGCACCTTTGAAAAGTCTAGGCGTCATAATTATCGATGAAGAGCATGAAGCTAGCTACAAACAAGATAGCAATCCCCGTTATCATGCCAGAGAGGTCGCCATCTTACGGGCCCAGTACAATCAAGCAGCCCTGGTCCTTGGTTCGGCAACACCGAGCTTAGAGAGCCGTGCGCGGGCTGGAAAAGGTGTCTATCAACACTTACGTCTGACCCAACGGGCCAATCCTTTATCCACTATTCCTGAGGTTCAAGTGATTGACTTTCGTGACTATATCGGGCAGAATGAGACGTCAAACTTTACGCCTCCTTTGTTAGAGGCCATTCAAGATCGCCTGGATAAAAAGAGCAGGTAGTCCTCATGCTTAACCGTCGGGGTTATTCTAGCTTTGTTATGTGTCGAGAGTGTGGGACGGTAGATAGCTGCCCCAACTGTGACATTTCTCTGACTCTCCACATGGATACCAAGACCATGAACTGCCATTACTGTGGCTTTTCCAAGGGAATTCCTCATGTCTGTCCCAACTGTCAGAGTCGCAGCATTCGCTACTACGGGACGGGGACTCAGAAAGCCTATGATGAGCTAGCAGAGCTCTTTCCTCAGGCTCGCATTCTGCGCATGGATGTGGACACGACCCGCAAGAAAGGCAGTCACCAAGCTCTTCTTGACCAGTTTGGCCGAGGGGAAGCAGATATCTTGTTGGGAACTCAGATGATTGCTAAGGGCTTGGATTTTCCAAATGTGACCCTAGTCGGAGTGCTCAATGCGGATACGGCCCTAAACTTGCCTGATTTCCGTTCTTCTGAGAGAACCTTCCAGCTCTTAACTCAGGTGGCAGGCCGTGCAGGTCGTGCAGAAAAGGCTGGGCAGGTCTTGATCCAGTCTTACAATCCTGAGCACTATGCCATTCGTTTTGCCAAGGAACAGGACTATGAAGATTTTTACGCCTATGAAATGAGTATTAGGCGCCAACTCGGCTATCCGCCTTATTATTTTACGATTGGGATTACCCTCTCTCACAAGAAAGAAGAAGAGGTTGTCAAACGTGCCTATGAAGTTATGGGGATTTTGCGCTCAGGTTTATCGGAAACTAGTAAAATCCTTGGACCAACGCCAAAACCCATCGCCCGTACTCACAACCTTTATCATTACCAGATTTAATTAAATACCGTTTAGAAGATAAGCTAGGACCAACCCTCAATCGAGTTTTGGCCTTGACTCAAGAACGGGAAAATAGCGAGCTTCGTCTCAGCATTGACCATGAACCGCAGCAATTTTTATAAGAAGGAGAAGAAATGACAAAACTAATCTTTATGGGAACTCCCGATTTTTCAGCGACAGTTTTGAAGGGGTTGTTATCAGATGACCGTTACGAGATTCTAGCTGTTGTGACCCAGCCAGACCGCGCTGTCGGCCGTAAAAAAGTCATCCAAGAAACTCCAGTCAAACAGGCTGCAAAAGAAGCAGGCCTTCCCATTTACCAGCCTGAAAAATTATCTGGAAGTCCAGAGATGGAAGCTATTATGAAGCTAGGAGCAGATGGGATTATCACTGCTGCTTTTGGGCAGTTTCTCCCAAGCAAACTTCTTGATAGCATGGACTTTGCGGTCAACGTTCACGCTTCCCTCCTTCCAAAACACCGCGGTGGCGCCCCCATTCATTACGCCTTGATTCAAGGGGATGAGGAAGCCGGCGTGACCATTATGGAGATGGTTAAGGAAATGGATGCAGGAGATATGATTTCCTCGTCGTAGCATTCCTATCACAGATGAGGACAATGTCGGCACCTTATTTGAGAAATTAGCCATTGTTGGTCGTGACTTGCTTTTGGACACCCTTCCTGGCTATATTGCTGGAGAGATCAAACCTGTGCCTCAGGACCCAAGCCAAGTCACTTTCTCGCCAAATATCAAACCAGAGGAAGAAAAATTGGACTGGACTAAAACCAATCGTCAACTCTTCAACCAAATCCGAGGGATGAACCCATGGCCTGTTGCCCACACTTTTCTCAAGGGCGACCGCTTTAAGATCTATGAAGCCCTGCCAGTAGAAGGTCAGGGAAATCCAGGTGAGATTCTGTCTATTGGCAAGAAAGAATTGATCGTTGCAACGGCAGAAGGGGCTCTGTCCCTCAAGCAAGTGCAGCCAGCGGGTAAGCCTAAGATGGATATCGTATCCTTCATCAACGGAGTGGGACGGACATTGACTGTAGGAGAACGATTTGGTGACTAAAGTAGAAACGGCTAGAGGTCTAGCCCTAGCAGTATTAGAGGATGTTTTGGTTAACCAAGCATACTCAAATATTGCCTTAAACAAACACCTCAAGGGGAGTCAACTCTCGGCAGCGGACAAGGGCTTAGTGACAGAGATTGTCTACGGAACGGTAGCCCGAAAACTGACTCTAGAATGGTATCTGTCCCACTTTATCGAAGACCGGGATAAGCTAGATAACTGGCTCTATATCCTGCTCCTTCTGAGCGCCTACCAACTTCGGTATCTGGATAAGGTTCCCAATCACGCAGTGGTCAATGAAGCGGTAGAACTAGCCAAAGCCCGTAAAAAGGCAGTGAAAAACTGGTCAACGCCATCCTTCGTCGTATTTTGCGAGAAGGCTGGCCAGATATTGACAGCATTAAGCGAAAAAATAAGCGTGATTCCATTGCCTATTCTCTCCCAGTTTGGCTAGTGTCTAAGCTTAAGGAAGAATACGGTGAAGAGCGAGCGCAAGCCATCTTTGACAGTCTTTTGGTGCGTAACAAAGCCAGTATCCGAGTGACCGACTTGAGTCGAAAGGAGGAAATCAAAGCCGTGTTAGAGGCGACTGATTCCCCCCTTGGCAGTTACTGGTCTGGTCAAGGAACAAGGCCACTTTGCGGGACATGATTTGTTCGCAGAAGGTGCTATAACCATCCAAGACGAGTCTAGTCAATTGGTTGCTCCGACTCTTGATCTACAAGGCGATGAGCAGGTACTGGATGCCTGTGCCGCTCCTGGGGGAAAAACAGTTCATATGGCCTCTTACCTCACATCGGGTAAGGTGACGGCTTTGGACCTTTATGATCACAAGTTGGACTTGATCCAAGAAAACGCCCAGCGTCTGGGTGTGGCAGATCGGGTTCAAACACAAAAATTGGATGCCAGAAAAGTACATGAGTTTTTTGGGAAGGATTCGTTTGATAAGATTTTAGTAGATGCCCCTTGTTCTGGAATTGGCCTCCTGCGTCGCAAACCAGATATCAAATACAATAAAGAAACAGCGGATTTCGCATCATTACAGCAAATTCAGCTGGAAATACTAGGTAGTGTTTGTCAAACCTTACGAAAAGGTGGTATAATAACGTATAGTACCTGCACTATCGTCTCAGAGGAAAACTTTCACGTCGTTGAGGCATTTTTAGAAAGTCACCCCGAGTTTGAGCAGGTTAAACTAGAACACGAATGCAAGGATATTTTGAAAGACGGCTGTATCTTAATTACTCCTGAATTGTACGGAAGTGATGGATTCTTTATCAGCCAATTCCGCAAGATATCTGATTAGGAAGGAACTGACACAATGGAAATAGCATTATTAACAGATGTTGGTCAGAAACGAACAAATAACCAAGACTATGTCAATCACTTTGTCAATCGAGCAGGGCGCACCATGATCCTCTTGGCTGATGGGATGGGAGGACACCGTGCAGGAAATATCGCTAGTGAGATGGCGGTAACAGACCTGGGCGTGGCTTGGGTTGATACCCAAATCGACACCGTCAATGAGGTCCGTGAATGGTTTGCCCACTATCTGGAACTTGAAAATCAAAAAATTCATCAGATGGGGAAAGACGAAGCCTATAAGGGGATGGGAACAACACTTGAAGCAGTAGCCATTATTGGAAATCAAGCTATTTATGCCCATATTGGTGATTCTCGTATCGGTTTGATCCGTGGTGAAGATTATCGCCAGCTCACAAGTGATCATTCTTTGGTTAATGCTCTGCTAAAGGCTGGCCAGCTAACTCCAGAGGAGGCAGAAATTCATCCGCAGAAATATCATTACCCAATCCATTGGGCAAAAAGATGAAATTCAACCAGATTTTGGCATGGTTAGCCTAGAGTCAGGAGACTACCTCTTGCTCAACAGTGACGGCTTGACCAATATGATCTCAGGAAGCGATATCTACGATATTGTAACAAGTGATATTTCCTTGGCAGACAAGGCGGCAACTTTGATTCGTTTTGCCAACAATGCAGGTGGTTTAGACAATATCACGGTTGCCCTTGTTCACATGAATGAGGAGGAAGTAGAATGATCCAGATCGGCAAGATTTTTGCCGGACGATATCGGATTATCAAACAGATTGGTCGAGGAGGCATGGCGGATGTTTACTTGGCCAAGGATTTGATCCTAGACGGGGAAGAAGTGGCGGTTAAGGTCCTGAGGACTAACTATCAGACAGATCCGATTGCTGTGGCACGTTTTCAACGTGAAGCGAGAGCCATGGCGGATCTGGATCATCCCCATATCGTTCGAATAACAGATATCGGTGAGGAAGACGGTCAGCAGTATCTAGCTATGGAGTATGTGGCAGGGCTTGACCTCAAACGTTATATTAAAGAACACTCTCCTCTCTCAAACGAAGAAGCCGTCCGTATTATGGGACAGATTCTCTTGGCGATGCGTCTGGCGCATACGAGAGGGATTATCCACCGAGATTTGAAACCTCAAAATATCCTATTGACACCAGATGGAACTGCCAAAGTTACAGACTTTGGGATTGCCGTGGCTTTTGCAGAGACCAGTCTGACACAGACTAACTCCATGCTCGGTTCAGTCCACTATCTCTCACCTGAGCAGGCCCGTGGTTCCAAGGCAACTGTGCAGAGTGACATCTATGCTATGGGGATTATTTTCTATGAGATGTTGACTGGACATATCCCTTATGATGGGGATAGTGCAGTGACTATTGCCCTCCAGCATTTCCAAAAACCACTTCCATCTGTTATTGCTGAGAATCCAGCAGTGCCACAAGCTTTGGAAAATGTCGTTATCAAGGCAACGGCCAAGAAATTGACAGATCGCTATCAGTCTGTATCAGAAATGTATGTGGACTTGTCAAGTTGTTTGTCTCACAATCGTAGGAGAGAACCAAAGCTAGTCTTTGATGAGGCAAGCAAGGTTGATACCAAGACCTTGCCTAAAGTTCCGCAAAGCACTCTAACCTCTATTCCGAAGGCTAAGCCACAGTTAGAGCGACCTCAATCAAAACAGCAGACTCAGCAGGTGGTAGATGAAGCACCAGTACCAAAACCAGCGAAAAAACGGAAGTTTAAAGCTCGCTATATGATTTTACTGGCCAGTGCCTTGCTAGTTGCAGCCTCTTTGATTTGGATCTTCTCCCGAACTCCAGCGACTATTGCTATTCCAGATGTATCGGGACAGACAGTTGCTGAAGCTAAAGAAACACTGAAGAAAGCTAATTTTGAAGTAGGTGAAGAAAAGACCGAGGCCAGCGACACAGTAGCCGAAGGTCGCGTCATTCGAACAGATCCAGAAGCTGGAAGCGGTCGAAAAGAAGGAAGTAAAAGTAAATCTAATCGTTTCATCAGGTAAGCAATCCTTCCAACTAAGTAACTATGTAGGACGTAAGTCCTCGGATGTTATCGCAGAGCTCAAAGAGAAAAAGGTTCCAGAAAATCTTATCAAGATCGAGGAAGAGGAATCTAGCGAAAGCGATCCAGGAACAGTCATTAGGCAGATCCCAGCTGCAGGAAGCACTTACGATCTCACGAAAGCCAGCACGATTACCTTAACAGTTGCTAAGAAGGTAACCAGCGTTTCGATGCCAAGTTACATTGGTTCAAGTCTCGAATTTACTAAGAACAATTTGACTCAGATTGTTGGTGTAAAAGAGGCTAATATCGAAGTTGTGGAAGTATCAACTGCTCCTGAAGGAACTACTGCAGGAACAGTTGTTAGTCAGGACCCTAAACCTGGAGAAAAGGTAGATCTCAATAAAACACGTGTTAAGATTTCTATTTATAAACCAAAACCACTTCCTTCTTCATCAAGTTCGTCTCAACACGGAAATCCAGGAACAGACACGACGCCTTCACAGAGTAACAATCAAGGTAGCAACCCTACAACGGATTCTTCAGATGGCAGTAGAACGTCAAGCAATGAACGAAATTAACCCAATCTTTGTCATGAAATCATGACAAAGATTTTTTTTCATGAACTTTTGTGATAGAATAAAGGGAGTAGAAAATAGGAGTAGAAAATGGACGAATCAAAAGAGTTAAATGCTGTCATTGATGTGATTATGCTAGCTGGAACCATTCTCTTGAAAAGTGGTTCGGAGATTCATCGGGTTGAGGACACCATGATTCGCATTGCCCATTCACAGGGAATAGTGGATTGCAATGTTCTTGCCATGCCCGCGGCTATTTTCTTTTCGATTGAAAACACCAATATTTCTCGGATGAAACGGGTGACGTCATCCTCCTATAACATCGAAAAAGTCTGTGATGTCAACCAAGTATCACGAGAACTTGTGGGTGGCCAGATTGATCTTTCTACAGCTTTTAAAAAGCTGAAGGAAATCAGAAATCAAGCTCTTCCTTATAGCAAGCTCCAAGTGACTGTAGCAGCAACCCTCAGCGCCCCTTTCTTCTCAATTATGTTTGGCGGCAATGTCTATGATGCTTTTGGAGCAGGCGTTGCGACTTTGTTTGGTTTTTGCCTTCTCTCTATGTCGAGAAGTTTATCCGAATTCCTTTTGTAACAGCTTTTGCGGGTGCCTTTGTTTTTTTGGCTTGATTGCCCAGTTCTGGGCTCGCTATACTGGCTTTCCTTCGACGGCAGACCTGATCATAGCAGGAGCCGTCATGCCCTTTGTTCCAGGGATTGCTCTGACCAATGCGGTTCGGGATATCATGACCAACCATATCAACTCTGGTATGAGCAAGATGTTTGAATCCCTGCTCATTACCCTCGCTTTAGGGGCCGGCACATCTGTCGCCCTGGTTTTGATGACATAAGATGACTCTAACAAGTATTTTACTCCAAGCAGTGGCGAGTTTACTCGCCATTATCAACTTTCTAATCGTACTGAATGTCCAACGCTCCATGCTTCTGCCTGGTGGGGTCTTGGGAATGGGTGTTTGGCTCCTCTATCTCGTACTCAAAGAACCAACCAATGTCATCGTTGCGACCTTTATCGCAGCGGTGGTTGGTTCTTGTATCAGCCAGATTTTAAGTATTGTCTATAAGACGCCAGCGGTGGTTTTTGTCTTGGCTATTCTCGCCCCTTTAGTACCCGGTTATCTATCCTATCGGACGACAGCCTTCTTTGTGACAGGCGATTACAGTCATGCCCTTGCAAGCGCGACTTTGGTGGTTATGTTAGCCCTCGTTATTTCTATCGGAATGGCAAGTGGAACGGTAATTCTAAAGCTTTATTACTATATCCGAAAACAACGAGGAATCTCTTCCTAATGCAGTCAAAGCAAAGACTTGATTTGGTGAATCAAGTCTTTTTTCTCTCTTTTGTCCCTATTTGTGATAAAATAGAATGAAACGATTTTTTACAATGAATGAAAAAACAGAGGTAAATATGACAATCGGTATTGATAAGATTGGTTTTGCGACCAGTCAATATGTCTTGAAATTACAAGACTTAGCAGAAGCGAGGGGAGTTGACCCCGAAAAATTTAGCAAGGGACTCTTGTTAAATGAAATTAGTATTGCGCCACTGACTGAGGACATTGTTACCTTGGCTGCTAGTGCAAGCAACTCTATTTTAACAGACAAAGAAAAAGAAGAAATCGATATGGTCATCGTGGCGACTGAGTCAGGGATTGACCAGAGTAAGGCGGCAGCGGTCTTTGTTCATGGCCTATTAGGCATTCAGCCTTTTGCCCGTAGCTTTGAAATCAAAGAAGCCTGCTATGGAGCAACAGCTGCCCTCCATTATGCCAAGTTGCATGTGGAAAATTCTCCAGAGTCCAAGGTTTTGGTCATCGCCAGTGATATTGCCAAGTATGGTGTGGGAACTCCTGGTGAGCCTACTCAGGGTGCTGGAAGTGTGGCGATGTTGATCACCCAAAATCCACGCATCATGGCCTTTAACAATGATAACGTTGCCCAAACGCGCGACATCATGGATTTCTGGCGTCCGAACTACTCAAGCACTCCTTATGTAAACGGCATGTACTCGACCCAACAGTATCTTGATTGCCTGACAACGACTTGGGGTGAATACAAGAAACGCTATGATTGGACTATGGATGATTTTGCGGCTATCTGCTTCCACTTGCCTTATCCTAAGTTGGCCCTAAAAGGCTTGCGCAAGATGATGGACAAAACTTTGTCTAAAGAAAAACAGGATAGTTTACAAGAAAACTTTGATAAGTCCATTCTCTATAGTCAGATGATTGGGAATATCTACACAGGTTCCCTCTTCCTCGGCCTCCTTTCTCTTTTGGAAAATGCAGAGACTTTGAAGGCTGGAGATAAAATTGCCCTCTACAGTTACGGAAGTGGAGCGGTTTCAGAGTTCTTTAGTGGAGAGCTGGTCGAAGGTTATGAAACTTACCTTGATAAGGATCGCTTGAGCAAACTCAAGCAACGTACAGCATTGTCAGTTGCAGACTATGAAAAAAAGTCTTCTTCGAAGAATTGCAGTTGGATGAGTCTGGTTCAGCCCAATTTGCAGGCTATGAACATCAAGATTATGCCTTGGTTGAAATTGTCGACCACCAACGCCGTTATAGCAAGGTTGAAAAATAATGAAGAGAAGTTGGAATGGATTTTCTAAAAAATCATACCATGAGCGCCTTGAGTTATTGCGAGCTCAGGCGCTCCTTAGTCCCTGAAAAAGCAAACCAGTCTGGAGCAGGATGAACAAGTCAGCTTGGCTGTTGCAGACCAGCTGAGTGAGAATGTAGTGGGAACTTTTTTCTCTGCCTTATTCTATCGTTCCAGAACTTTTTGGTGAACGGTCAGGACTACACAGTTCCTTATGTGACAGAAGAGCCCTCAGTGGTTGCTGCGGCTAGTTATGCCAGTAAAATCATCAAGCGAGCAGGTGGCTTTACTGCTCAAGTACATGAGCGCCAGATGATTGGTCAGGTAGCCCTTTATCAAGTTGCTGATCCTGAACAAGCGCAAGAGAAGATTGCCAGCAAGAAAGCCGAACTCTTGGAACTTGCCAATCAAGCCTATCCTTCTATCGTCAAACGTGGTGGCGGGGCGCGTGATTTGCATGTAGAGCAGATCAAAGGAGAAACAGACTTTCTCGTTGTTTATCTCCATGTTGATACCCAAGAAGCCATGGGAGCCAATATGCTCAACACCATGCTAGAAGCCTTGAAACCAGTCTTACAAGAACTCAGTCAGGGACAGAGTCTCATGGGTATTTTGTCCAACTACGCGACCGATTCTCTGGTGACTGCAAGCTGTCGCATTGCCTTTTCGCTACTTGAGTCCCCAAAGGGACCAAGGACGAGAAATTGCGGAGAAAAATAGCTTTGGCTAGCCAGTTTGCGCAGGTTGATCCCTATCGAGCGGCTACTCATAATAAAAGGGATTTTTTTAATGGTATTGATGCCATTTTGATTTCTACTGGTAATGACTGGCGTGCCATCGAAGCTGGGGCCCATGCCTTTGCCAGTCGAGATGGACGCTATCAAGGTCTTAGTCAATGGACGCTGGACATGGAAAGAGAAGAATTGGTCGGTGAGATGACACTGCCCATGCCGGTAGCTACAAAAGGTGGCTCTATCGGTCTCAATCCTCGTGTAGCCCTCAGTCATGAACTACTAGGAAATCCTTCAGCCAAGGAATTAGCTCAGATTATCGTGTCCATCGGTCTTGCCCAAAACTTTGCGGCCCTCAAAGCCTTGGTCAGTACGGGCATCCAGCAAGGCCACATGAAACTACAGGCCAAATCCTTAGCTC